>Ga0209417_1001235_pt1 | contig 48533 bp, 41 predicted proteins | sample RifGroF2_FD_184002 | JGI IMG/M metagenome (GOLD analysis project Ga0209417, IMG submission 184002) | Groundwater microbial communities from Rifle, Colorado, USA - Groundwater F2 (SPAdes) (version 2) | ecosystem: Environmental > Aquatic > Deep subsurface > Groundwater | place: Rifle, Colorado...
ATGTAACCGTGTAATTTCATTTTTAGTGCCTTAAAAGTTAAATTAGAGTTTTATTGAGGTGATTATGCCGCGCCGGAAAAGAGATTGGAGTTTGGGAGGAGTTTATCATATTACGCACAGATGCCATGAGAAGAATTTTCTGCTGAAATTTGCGAAATACCGGGATTTGTACCTGGATTATCTGCATGAGGCGACAAAGAAGTTTCGGCTTAAAATACTCGATTATGCTATAACCTCGAATCATGTTCATCTGCTTGTCTATGTTTCGAAGGGCGCAGAGATTTCCAAGGCGTTGCAATATGTGCATGGACGGATCGCGCAGGCATATAACAGCGGGAAAAAAAGGGAAGGCGCGTTTTGGAAAGACCGGTTTCATGCTACCCGGATACAGGAGGGAGAACATTTCGGGAAATGCCTTTTTTACATAGACATGAACATGGTGAGGGCCGGAGTGGTGGAGTCGCCTATGGAATGGGCGCATAACGGATGCCATGAGTTTTTTTATGAAAAAGAAAGAAAGCGCATAGTTAATATGGAGTATCTTTTGAAAGCTTTGCGAATAAAAAGCCTTGAAGAATTCCGCAAATGGTATAAAAATACGTTAAGGGAAAAACTCAGAAACAGGAAGTACGCGCGAGAAGCTTTCTGGAGCAGGGCTTTTGCTGTTGGAGATGTGGAATGGCTCAGCGCGTTAACATTGAAAACTGGCGTCCGCCTGAAACTGCAACAAACAGGGACTAAAAAAGGCCAAATCAGCTTTTTGATAGGGAAAAACTGATTTACACGGTATCATTAAAATTCAATAAAACGCATAACTATTTAATGACAATAATGTTGCAAATTAACGAGCGTGGTCACACACCCGAAAGTAAACCGCGGAAAAGACCCGGAAACGCAGTTAATTCGCCTGACTTCTCTTCCAGTATTGGAAAAGCGACTGATCAATACTAAAGTATCCTTTGTGGAGACTGTTTATTCGTACTTCTTAATGCTGGAGGTTAAAATGAATTTTCTTATGCGCCTTTTTAAGTTTTAATTCAGACTTTTGAAATTACTCTATAGAGTAAGAGAACAGAAGAATGAAAAACCAGGAATGGAGATTATTATGAGTACAAAAGAGGTCAAAACATTTTCGGAAGCGATGCAAAAAGACCAGAAACTTAACGCCAAGTTCGTTGATTTGCTGGAGAAAGCTCATGAGGAATCAATCAAGTTTCTAGGGGAAAAAATTATTTCGTTCGCCGGGAACGCAGGTTTCAAATTCAGCAATGCAGACCTTCAGGAATTCATAGAAATAGAGGAAAACAATCAGGGCGAGCTGTCTGATGAGACGCTTAAAGCAGTTGCCGGCGGCAGACTATGGGGAAAAGGTTATGGGCAGACTCTCAGTAAAGAATATCGTGAGAGAATGAGGAAGACCCCTACTACCAATACATAAAATTCCCGATAGACAAATATAGATCCGGCGGCCTTTTGACAGTAATATTCCAAAAGCCCATATTGGGGGCAGAATCAGATTGTTTATGAATGGGAAATGAAATAGCTTATTTAAAGAATGATAATTTTGAGATTCCATTTATAATCATTTGAATCGACAGGATTAACAAAAATAAACCGCCCAGTTTGGATATGATATCCCGAATCACCTCGCCTTTATATTTCAGAAACACATAGCCTCCGAGCACCCACACTATGTAAGAAAAAATGCTGGCGATAACAAGAGATGATAATACTCCGATTACTCCGGAACCTTCTGTCCTGGAAACAGTTATCGTCATGATAACAGCTATGCATCCCGGACCGGCCAGGAGAGGTATGCCGAGCGGAACTATCGCGGAGGAACTTTTATACTGGATTTTTGAGGCTTCTTTAATGTATCCTTCGATGCCTAAAGTGCAGTTAAGCATTTCGAGCCCTATTTTAAACAGTATGATTCCGCCGCCTATTTCGAAGGCTGAAAGTGTCAGCCCAAAAAACGTCATCAATCCTTTCCCAAGGCAGATAAACACGGACAAAAGTATTACGGCAGTTATGTTGGCATATAACGCTGTAGATGCTTTGCCTCGGAAATTCTCATCTTTTGTCAATGCTAAAAACAATGGCAGCGTCCCGAAAGAATTAAGCAGACAAAATATTGCTATTATATTACTTACGTCCGGCATTGGTTTTTCCTTTTATAACTTCTGCAAATAAAAAATTTTCTTGATTTATATAGTAGTCTGTTTCTCTGGTATTATCAAGAAGCATTTTGAGTACATTTCTGGGCACCCCGTGTTTGGGCGTCTGTAATCCGGCTTTTATTATATTGGGGTCTACTATTCGACCTCCCGGGCCGGGGTAGTTCATTCTGATAAAGTTGATTCAGCTATAGATTTCCAATTAAATTTTTCTGCCTCAAAAGCTCTGACAACTACAGTTTTTGGAACAGTTGAAAAACCTTTTTCAACGTTTTTCGGCACATCAAAAAATAGATAAAATTTATTATCTCCCTTCCTATCCCAAAATGTCGTTTTGCTATTTTTATCATTTATCGTCTGAGGATAAAATAATCCTACACCCTTATTGGCAAGCGGGTCAAACATTGCTGCCCATTTTACATTTTTATTGTGCAGAAACTTTTCACTATCCATAAAAGTTCCCTCTGCGGAATTACTATCAAGTTTCATTACATACCAATCCTTAAATTTATTTGAAAAGCAGAACATGAAAATATAAAGATATGTTATTTGCTGATTATCAGCGGCAAAGAGATCTCTGGTTACCCTTATTCCATTTGGAGTAAGTTCTATTTCACTTGTAAGCTGAAGATTGCCGAGCATAGATATTTTTTTTATTATAAACTTCTGAGCACTATAAATCTTTCCTGGTTCAGGAACAACAATAAGACCATCCGCGCTCATAGAAAAGCTTTTTACGTTCTCCTCCAATCCACCTTCTGTATGTCCGCAGCCAACGAAACCCTTTGGAGGATAAACCAGCACTGCTCCATTGTACCCGTACCCAGTCAGAGGCACTATCTTATAATCCTTCCATTCTATTAAGGCCATTGTATATTTACAATCACGACTTATGGCCACCCTATAATCACCGCTTTGCAAAGTAAACAAACCTTGTTTATTGCTTATATTTGCAGCATTACTTACACCAGTAAAAAAGATAAAAATACTTATTAAAACAAATATAATTTTCAAGATAACTTTCATTCCTTATATTGTTTATTTGGAACTATCTTCATATTTAAGAACATAGGAAATTTCCCAGGTTTTTACTGTGTGAGGATCATTAACCGGATAGGCATCAGGATAAATCGTTTCCAGTGTTGCTTCACTCTGAATACGCCATAAGAAAAGTTGATCCACTCCCGTGGCATCAAGGATGATTTTACCGGCACCGATTTTATCTTTGGCAACAAATGTATCTCCGATTAATATTTTATATTCTGACACATATTTTGGGAAAAATGGCTGTTTTTCGGGAAACTTTGCACCTTCTCGTATATAGCTTACAGTTTTACCTGAATTGTCTTTTACCTGATTGATTTGATACTCTATACGAAACGCATAGTCTTCTTTGGATGCAAGTTCTTTTCCTATCGCAAGAACATGAGTAGTTCTGTAGCGGAATTGGCGAAATCCGTTTTCAGGAATAATTGCAACGTCAACTGTAATTTCGGGTTTATTATTATAGACAATAAAACTTTTGCGGACAATCAGCCCGTCATATGGTATTTGGTCAATCATATATGATAATGTAAGCTTGACATGATCCGGCTCAATTTGACATGCATCCAGTGTCGCAGGATAATTTTTGAGTTGGAACTGCGGCATGAATGAATCACGGCCTAAAGAGGAAATAACTGTTTTTTTCCCGATTTTCCATTCGGCCTGAGCACTGTTTTTAAGACTAAAAATAAGGGATTGTGATAAAGTCATTACATGATATTCATCAGGAGTCATACGACAGGTTATTCCATTTTTACTTATAGTACGATAGAGTTTTTCATTGTTGTTTATGGCTTTTTCTTCATCCGCCAGATTATCTTTTGAAAACTCACGTTTCCAATCCTTCCGGTTTTCTTGTGCGGATAATTCAATGATACGGTAACTGAGTGGATACAGTTTCAGGATGTATTCATCTTTTTCAGGAACAATAACGTGTTTATACAGTAAATCAGCAACTTCTAAATATTTATTACGTTCAGGACAGATTTTAGCAAAAATAGTTTCACGATCATCGTTGTTGAGCAGAAGCAAATATTTTTTCCCATTCTTCGTTTTACGATCAATGGAATATAAATTTTTCTCAGCCTTAAAGCCTGCTTTAACCATAATTTTTTCAGGATCAAAGTTCCCCTGACCCCAATTTTCCTCAGTTTGAGCAACGTCCGTCATCATCTCTTTTATGGCTTTAACTTGATCACCCTGCGCAATAAACAAGCCTTGTCCTATAAATGGGGTTTGATTATCACAAAAAAACGCAGCCAGCATTTGTATAGCCATACGTTTTGGGTCCATGACGGAAGCATCCCCCCAGCCGTTAGAAATTATTGTCATGCGAGAATGATGCAATTCTTTAGCTTCGCGTTCAATACTACGATAAAAGTCCAAAGATTTCCCGTAATTCATAGGAGTATGAATATCTACAAAATCGTCAAAAAGTCTGAGATCAATTCCATATCTTCTAAAGTAATCATCATCCTTCTGCGGCGGCAGAGGCATAGAGCAAAACATGAATTTTGCGTTCGGGTTAATACTTTTTATAGCTTTTACTGCCGTATGAACGGTTTCTGCGCGTTGGCGACAGCGGAATTTTACCCATTGCGATTCATATTTCTGAAGAATTTCAATTCCGCTCAGATTTGCAGGCAGGTGAAAATCCTTCGTAAAGTTTTTTATGCAGGCATCGCAAAAACAGCTTATCGTAACAGGTCCGGCGCAATAAGGTTCATAATCCCAAAGGACATAGGTATAGTTTTTAATTTCTTCCATCTTCCCATTGCGTTTGATTTGTTCGATGAAAAAGGCCGTTCCTCCTGCAAGCAGCGCACTGTCACAATAAAGTTCAGTAGGAGCACCTGAGGCGTTCACGCCCAACGGAATGCTGGTTTCTCCGCCGGAATAATGACTTTTAAAAGTAGGGAAAACTCTTGCTATGTGGCTAAAGGAAATCTGTTTCCAACCACTGTTTTCCCAATTATTTTTTAATCTTTCAGCCAAAGGCCCGCACTTTTTTAAATCAATTCTGCCTAAAGGAAAAACATGCCAGGAATAGTAACCATAATACTTTGGTACAGCGTATTTACGGTCGGATTGAATTTGTTCCACAGGAATGGAAAAACTCCATGATTTTTTCTCTTTAACAGCCGTTAATGTAATTTGTAGATTAAACTTTTCCGGTACATCTTTCCCCGCAGTGAAAAGAACCATATTACCCCATGACACCCAATTATAAGCAGAACTGATGTCAAAAGAAAGATTTCCTTTATTATTCGAGACCGGAGTGAGTAAATCAAGTCCGGTATTTTTATAAAAATAAGCCTCAAAAACCATATTTTCAGGCCCCTGAATGTTTAAACGCATATTACGTCGTCTGCCAAGTTTTGGAGTATCAAAACGAAGAAATCCAACCTGACCTTTTTCAAGTTTGTAGGGAACCCCGCTCTGGGTATTTGTTAAGTTGTGAGTAAACAGATTGTCCGGCAGTTGGTCGGAGGAATTGCTTTTCACAGCTGCTTCAGCCTGAATTTTCTGCCCTTTATATTCAGTCAGCACCGGGTTGCGAAAGTAGATGGCATTGTCAGAATTTTCCCCTTTGCTGTAACTTACAAAAGATAAGCGAATCCCTTTGACTTTAACAGGGTTGTCTATGCTTATTACTCGGGTTATTTTTTGCCAGTCCTGCTGGGGGCCAAGTGTTTTCAGTGCAAAATAATCTTCTTTAAGACGCGTTCCTTTTTCGTCAAAGAAATAATAATACACCCCTGCCGGATAAGGTAACGCATCAGCTTTATACTCAACCTCGAAATAATAGCTTTTCGTTCCATCTATATTAATCCGTTGGCTAATCATGTTGGCGTAGGACGGAGATTTTTCGGAAATACGTAGTATTCCGTCCTGAGTGCTGAATACCGAAAGACAGGGAACTTTCTGAAATTGTTCCCATTTATCAGGTGTCTGTTGATTGCTGCTTTTAAATTCAGGATTTACAAGAAGGTTTTCCGCATGTAAAACAAATACGAAAAATACACAGCAGACAAGGCAGAAGATTTTTTTCATTTTTATTATTTCCCCATATGTTATTAGTCATATTGTCTATTGAACTCCACCATATAAGATGGAAAAACTGTAAACTACCGTTTTTACGGACCCTGCATGACCATCGCAATATAAGACGTTGATAAAGTTTGAATGCCGTTTAGCGATTCGCTGAGCGCCAGTATTCGGATCAGGAACATAGGAATAATCTCCGTCGCAGGTAATCATGGTCTTTGATGGATATATGATCTCATTCAATTTTCTTCCAGCGCATCCCCATAAACGTTTTTCCTGAGTAGTATTGCACCAGTTATTATTATATACATAAGAAGTATAATATCCCTTGCTGTATTTACAGAACTCACCCGGATAATCTGAAAGAAAAACAGCACCAAGATTGTATTTGGGACATTCCAAAATTCCCAATGTTGCATATTTTCTGACACTATTCCCTCTGGATCCCTTGCAACTTAGAGGAAAATAATCTAATTCCATCAGAATTTGAGCCCAGTTTGGATATCCGTCACGATAGTTAATATTATTCCATGGAGTATCAATCTCAAACGGAGGGAAATAGTCGGTATCGGAAATATATTGAATAACCCCAAGTCCAATTTGCTTGCTGTTGTTAATACACTGAATCGCGGCAGCTTTTTCGCGCACTTTAACAAGTGCCGGCAATAAAATTGCGGCTAAAATAGCTATTATAGAAATTACAATGAGCAATTCAACAAGCGTGAAACCCAAATTTCGAATTTTCATGTTTCAACCTCTCAATTCATTAAAACATTTATTTCTGTTCTAAATTATAACATTGTACATATTAAAGGACAATGATTAGCTTGATTAATTTTTTGTTAATTTCGATTAAGACAACATTGAATAAAGCCATTTTAAATACTATTTTTCTAGTATCAAAAGGAATTATTTATTTAATATGATTAATAGCATCAAAGAAAAATTGTCGAAAATTTCAAGTCCTGCTAACTATTATATAGGACAGAAGTTGCCAGCCGATTTTGCGATACCTGATAACATTCTTTTGTTTTACCACAAATGGGCATACTCAAAACCGCAGACCCATTTACGTTATACATTGATAATAGCATTTGCCTCTATGACCTATTACGTGGATAATGTCAAATTTGACATTAAACCTGGCAATATACTGTTTATATATCCGCATCAGTATAGATATACAGACGCGTCAAGTTCCGTATACGAACGGCTTTTCATCACATTTCAACTTCCTAGCAAACAACCATATATACCAACTTCACCACTGATGGAGATGACAGAATATGGCTGGCAGTTGACTGCGGGTATAATTGATAGTTATCTGGCCGGTGACACATTGGAAACAGCGCTGAAGCTGACATTGCTGATGAAGAAAATTTCCCGTAATCCCATTACTTACCAACAACAAAATATATCTTCGACGACTGCGATGGCAATACAATATATCAACAATAACCTGCACAACATATTTGGAAATGAAGCAATTGCTGAACATCTGAAAGTTTCAGAGAGCAATTTGCGTCTGATTTTCCGTAGTGAAATGGGTATCAGCTTAGGCCGCTATATCAGCAATCTGAGACTTGATGCCGCAAAGCATCGGTTATTGAATACCAATATGAATATCGAAGCGACTGCTCACAGTTGCGGATACAACTCTATTTATGCATTCAGCCACTTTTTTAAGAAAAAAATGGGACTTTCCCCACTACAATTCCGGCAAACTTATCGTAAATATAATATTACAGATGAGTTATGATAGACAGTTCTGAATAGCATAAGGTAAGTTATATAGCTTTGATGCCGAAGACCGCGGATATGCCGTGAGCTACCATTTCCACGGCGATTGCCGCGATAATGAGGCCCATCACGCGGGTCGCGATGCTTATCCCGGTCTCTTTCAGATATTTTACCAAAGGCAATGCCGCGCATAACGAAAGATATGCGGCGATGCCGACAAGTATTGTTACTCCGGCAAGAATACACATTTCCACCCATGAATGCGTCCGGGTGCCGTAAAGGACCGCGCCATTGATAGCGCCCGGCCCGGCCATTATCGGAATAGCCAGGGGAACAATAGCAAACTGCAATGTTACCCCTTCCGCGCCCGGATTGCCAAACGATGATTCGCCGGAACTCAGCACCATTTTTACGGCGATTAAAAAGAGGATGATACCGCCGCCGATCTGAAACGCTCCCGAGCTTATGCTGAAGATTGTCAGCAATGCGTTGCCCAGAAAAAGCGCGGCAAGCAGAATAATCGTGACGGCAATTGCCCCCAGTTTGGCGATAGCTCCCCGCATCTCGGGTGACGCTTTTTGCGTTCCGGCAAGAAAGACGGGAATTCCCTCAAGCGGATTGACCAGCAATAACAGGGTGATGAATGCTTTTGCGTAAAACGTTACATCTATATCATTCATTTCTCAGAATTCTTTCTTTAATGGAAAGCTTGTAAGAACGTTAATCTATTGACCGCATAAAGTAATTCAAGCCGTTCAGGAAAGAATCTTTCCAGTCCCTGAATTGAGATATGCCGTTAGCATTGCCGTACTTTACAATTTGATATTCCTCAAAAAAAACTTGCGCATTCAGGCAATTATAATTTTTTTTTGGAAAATAATAATATCATGTGTTACTTTTTGCGTATAATGTAAGATACTATATGTAGTCGATAAGATTAAACTTAAAAAAAAGGATAGGATATGAGTAAAGAAAATGTAAAGATGTTTTTTGCGGAGCTCGAAAGAAATCCCGAACTTAAGGCGGAGTATATGAAGGCAATAAAGGAATACGATGAGATCCTCGCCGGAAAACTGATTGAAATCGGAAATAAGGCCGGTTTCAGTTTTACAGATTCAGATTTTCATGATTTCCACATTGAACTCATGAACAACGAAAACGGCGAGCTTAATGATGCGGATCTCATGAAAGCTGCCGGTGGTAACAGATCCCGTTGGTACTTGACTCCCAGCTGGCGCGAACGTCAGGAGCAGCAGAGAGCAGCGTTCAATCGTAAATAATGATGGAGGGAAACTCTGGAAATTCGCGTCATATGCCAATTTCAGAGCTTCCCTTAACTCCAGCATCAGCGCAAAGGCAATCTCAACAGACGTCTGCAATTGCTTATCTTCCCGCCCGTTCTCCATGAAAAATTCATTTCAGATGCTTCTAATTAATACATAGTTTAAACCGGCTTTGAATAGGCTGACGAAAACAGTTATAGTATTAACACATGAAAGCGCTTTTACTTGAAGATAAAGGACAGCTGTCCATAAGGGAAATGCCTTTGCCGGTACCGTCGAAAGACGAAGTACTGCTTAAGGTATCCCATTGTTCGATATGCCGCACCGACGCAAAAATGTTCAGGAGCGGACACCGCGATCTGATAATGCCCCGCGTCATGGGACATGAAATATCGGCTTTCAACCCTGAAAACGGAAAACGCTTTGCCGTATGGCCCGGCCGTTCCTGCGGAAACTGTCCTCTCTGTAAAAAAGGGCTTGAGAATCTATGCGTGAATATGAAAATAACAGGCTTTCATCGTGACGGAGGCTTTGCCGAATATATCAGCGTACTGCGTTCATCCCTTCTTGAGGTACCCGATGAAATTCCTTCCGAACTCGTTTGTTTCGCGGAGCTTCTGGCTTCAGGTCTGAATGCCGTCGAACAGCAGGAAATTGTCCCCGGAGAAAAGATCCTGATTGTCGGGGCCGGACCTGCCGGGATACTCGCGGGACTGGCTTTTCATTTTTCAAAAACAAAGGTATCCATAATGGATAAAGACCCTTTGAAAATAGAGAAATGCGGTGTCTTTTCAAAACAGACGGGTATTGAGATAAAAAACGATTTTGGAGATATGCTTTTTGATATGACGTTAAACGCCGCGCCGGGAACGGGCGTTTTCGGCGAATGCGTCAAAAGACTGAAACCGGGAGGAACTCTTTATTTTTTCAGCGGCATTTCATGGGACGGCATAATTCCGGTATCAGTTTTGAATGAAGTGCATTACCGGCAGTTAAAGATTTGCGGCGTTTACGGCAACACGAGAAAACAGATGTCGGAAGCACTGGAAATAATTTCCGGCAATAGAGAGATTTTCAAAGAACTCATAGAGAAAAAGCTGAAACTCGAGGACGTAGCTTCAGCGATGGACGAAGTATTGTCAGGCACAAAATTTAAATATATAGTGGAGTTTTAAAAAATGGCTACGGAAAAAGAGCTTCATGATTTTGGGAAACTTATATGCAAGGTCTCCTCAGGGGGATTCATGTCCCGTGAAGAGGCGCGTGAAGCGTACCGTCAGGTGATACTGAACCAGCAGCCCGAGCTTCAGCAGGGCGCGTTTATGATGGCACATATTGCCAGAGGCCCCTCAAAGGAAGAACTCGCCGGGGCATGGGAAGCGCTTGACCGTTACGACACAGCTAAAATTTCGGTCGATATCACGGGCCCGGTATGCGACATAGTCGGCACCGGTTCGGATAGCCTTAAAACAGTGAACTGTTCATCCCCTGCCGCCTTTATAGCCGCCGCGTGCGGCCTGCCGATAGCCAAAAAAGGGGCCAGGCTTGTTACAGGTGTTTCGGGGGCTTCGGACATACTTGAGATACTCGGAATAGATTTGAACGCTCCTCTTTCCTGTGCTGAAAAAGCCCTTTCAAAATACGGCATCTGTTATCTTCCCGGAGAAGCGTTTCTCAAATCCGGCTGGGCCAGGCTCATCAAATCAATGAGGTTTACTTCTGTTTTCAATATAATAGGTCCGCTGACCTTTCCCTGCCCGAAGACAAACTCCATTGTAATAGGCGCTTATTCCCCGGAAGTCTGTGAACAGCTCATAGATGTCCTTGACGGTATAAATATCCCCGCCGCCCTTTCGCCGTATGGAATGGTTGAAGGAATGGACGCGGCCTTCGGAATGGATGAGTTTTCTCCGTGCGGCGTTACTAAAGTCATTGAACTGAGAAATTCAAAAATAGAAAATTATGAAGTTACGCCGGAGGATTTCGGGATAAAGCCGTTTGATTTTCCGAGCATTGCCAGCCGCAAGACGGCTTGGGAAAACGCCACACTCATAAATGATGTCCTGAAGACAAAACACGATTCAAAGGAAGCCGATTTTTTCTGCATAAACGCCGCGGCCTGCCTTTATATTTCAGATTTGGCGGAAAGCTATCTTAAAGGCTTTGAAATGGCAAAGGAAGCGTTATCTTCAGGAAAAGCTTATGAAAAACTTGAACAACTGAAGGAAATTCAAGGCAGATGAGTACGGACGAAAATGGGAATATTCTTAAAGCCGGGCCAATCATGGTGCCTTTGCAGGGTTTTTTGCTGGCCCTGTCTTTTCTGACGCGCCTTCCGGTAAAAGTAAAATATGCCGGAGATCCGGCGGTATGGAAATGGAGTACGGCGTTTTATCCTCTCTGCGGCATTATTCTTGGTATTTTTGCGTTGCTGCCGCTCTTTATAGCCGCCGTTGTCACGCCTCCCAGTATAAGCCTGAGGATTATTCTTATAACTCCTTTCATTTATGTGGCCCTTCTCCAGTGGTTTACGAGGATGCTGCATTTTGACGGTTTTTGTGACTGTTGCGATGCCTTTACGGCAATGTCGGTGTCAAAGGAAAGAAGGCTGGAAATAATGAAAGACCCTCATGTCGGTTCTTCAGCTGTCGGCGGCGCGATACTCCTGTTGCTCGGTAAAACCACGGCATTATATCTTTTAATAACTACAAATTCATTTATCAGCGACAATGTAGCCGCTCTTATCCTGCCTCTGATAGCGATTCCGGCATTCGCGAGATTTGCGATAGTCTGCCTGGCGGCCATAGGCACATATCCGAGAAAAACCGGAACAGGCGCTTTTATTGTAGGCAATGTATCTTTTCTTTCCCTTTTCATTGCCGCAATTACAGTTATACCTATTTTCTGGCTTATTTTCAAGTATTTCTCCATTTATACGATGCTTTTATGCTTTTTCGTCACGGCATTCGGGATATTCTACTGGAAAATAAAATCCGGCCATAAAATAGGCGGCGTTACAGGCGATGTCCTGGGGGCCTGTTGCGAAACAACCGAATTCGCCATAGCCCTCGCTTTCCTCATCGCCTGAATTCAAAAAAAAACAACCTTTCAGATTTTTTCTTAAAACTATTGACAATTGCTATATCTTGTACTATAATATACCTAAATAAACCTAGGTATACCTAATAATGATTGAGACAATAAAATTCAAGCAGGAAGAAGTTTACGACAGGCTCAAAGCCGATATACTTGCGGGCCGTCTGAAAGAAGCAGCCCAACTGCCGAAAGAAGTGGATTTAGCCAGATCTCTTGGAGTTGCCCGCGGAACACTCAGGAATGTTCTTGACATGCTTGAAAACGATGGTCTTATAGTTCGTCTTCGTTCAAAAGGCACTTTCGTAAAACCGCGCAATCAGGGAACAGAAACCCGAAAAATTTTAATACTGCTGGACACCATCAATCAAAGCGATATAACTTGGCCCAGCAACTACATAATCCCCGGCATTGAAAACGAAGCCGGAAAACTCGGAATGAAAACCGAAGTATGCCCCCTTCATTTTGTCAGCGGCATGGATATAGACGCTGGAGTCAGTTTTCTTCAAAAAGCCGATATTTACGGAGCCGTTATATTCGGGGGCCGTTTTACCGGAAATGAACCCTATATCAGGATGCTACGAAAGCTTGGAAAACCTGTGGTAATGGCACATGCGTATCCGGGTGATTACAGAACTACCGGCTTCGCGTCAATAAGAACTGATCTCCTTGATTCGTGGCGTACAGGTATCAGATATCTTAAATCAAAAGGCCATCAGTGTATTGCCACAATTAATGCCAAAGTATTCCGTGGCTATGAAGAGGATACTGAAGGCTATTACCGGTTTCTCGAAAAAGAAGGAATATGCAATCCTGATCTTATAAAAATAGTAAAATACGACTATGCCAATATTAAAAACACGCTTACTGGTTTTATGAAGCTTGGAGAAACGCCTACGGCGGTATTGTGCTATTCGGATTTTTATGCCATGCATCTCCTGCAGGCGGCAAAAGAGCTTGGGATAAAAGTACCTGATGACCTGGCCGTGATGGGATATTGCGGTTTTCCGGGAGGGGCATATCTTGATCCTCCTCTTTCGACTGTGGATTTTCATTATTTCAGAATAGGCGAAACTGTTGTCAGGATATTTGACAAGGCCCATGAATGGTTCGCCATCGAAGGCGTTTCGGCCCCGGACATAGTTTTTCCGTATGAAATAGTCGAACGCAAAAGCACGTTAACGAAACGACTGGAAGGAGCTTTTTTATGAAAAGAAGATTTATCAACTTTACTCTTATAGAGTTGCTCGTTGTGATAGCGATAATAGCCATTCTGGCGAGCCTTTTATTTCCGGCATTCAGCAAAGTCAAACAGCAGGCGGCATCAATATCATGCGCCAGTAATCTCAAACAGTTCGGAATTTCAATGGCCACTTATGCTACGGATTTCGGAGACAGGTTGCCGATTCATTATGATGCCAACGGCTGGGCCAATTTTGCAAGTCACTGGTATATAGCGCTGGCGCCGTATCTCGGATATTCCCGTGAAAATCTTGACGAATGCAAACTTTTCAGATGTCCTGCCCATCAAACCCCGTTCGGATATACTCAATACTATCCTTACTGGAAAGTCTTTGCCAGTTACGGAATTAATCAGTTTTTGGCGGAAAACAACAGGTTTATGCTCAGCAAATGGACAAAGCCTTCTTATTGTATTGTGATGATGGACGCAAAAGACCGTGATATTTATAATAACAGTTTTTTTATCAACAGTAACGGCCCCGGCAACATAGAAGCGTGTCTGGCATATCAGAGGCACCTTGGACGGGCTAACTATCTGATGGGAGACTTTCATGTTGAACCTATTAAAGAAATCAAAGCGGCAAGTGGTTCATGGATATACGGAACTGATTGGAACAGATGGATACCTTCTTATTGATTTTCAATATTACAATTTAAACTTTTAAGGAAAGGATATAATTATGCTCAGAAAGCACTGTATGGCGTTATTGTGTTTATTGACGGTTTCGGTTTCAGCTGAAAACCTCATTGAAAACGGAAGTTTCGAAGACAAGACTGATAAGCCTTACAACTTCAAGATTAGGAAAAGACTTGATGATGGAAAAACTCTTGAGAAAGCCTCTAAAGAGGAAATTCCCTACGGGATCGCGGATGACAACCCCAGAACAGGACAGAAATCTTTCCGTTTCCAGTCCAATATCCAGGGAGGGGGCACCGAAATAAATTACAGTCCGAAAGTGCCGATGAAAAGCAGAACTAAATATCTCTTTACCGCGTATTATTTTTTGAAAGCCGGTGAAAATCCCGGCAAATTGAGGGTCGCGGGGCGCGTAACGTTTTTTGACAAAGACAAAAAAGTCATTAAATACCTTTTTCCCGAAGCGCCTGTTAAGCTAAATGAATGGCTGCCTATGAAAGTCGAATTTTTCCCTCCGGTCGGCGCTGAAAGCGCGGCTTTTACTCTCTGGTGCGGCGCCAAAGTAACTGTATGGTGGGATGATATTTCACTGGTAGAAATAAAAGAGGAAAAAGACGCTTCCGCCTATTCATATCACTCAAAACTCGCGGAAAATTCCGACATGCTTGCGTGGAAGGAAATGCCGAACGTAAAAATCCCGTATAAAGATATTCCATCCGATATGAAGAACGGCAAACTGGAAATATCCTGCGCGTTAAACGAATCTGAACCTTTTCAACTTATTCTGAACTCAAAAAGAGATATTTCTGAAGTTTCTCTCGAATTTGCAGACCTGAAAAACTCGTCGGGTAAATCCATAGGCAAAGAAAACTTATCGTATAAGCCCGTCGGCTACATAAATATAAAGGAAGCGGAAAATCCCTCAGTAATAGGGATGAACGCCGACCCTCTGATGCCTGAAAAAACTGTACCTCTTAAAACGGGCGTCAATTCTCCGTTCTGGGTTATGGTAAATGTCCCGCAGAATACTGCTCCCGGCATTTATGAAGGTTCTCTCAAGATAATATGCGGAAAAACTGAAACGGCGTCAATCCCGCTTTCATTGAAAGTCCGTTCCTTCGCCATTCCGGAAATGCCGTTCCTCCAATCGGCTTTTTACGGGAAATGTTTTCCAAATCGAATGGGGCTTTTTGACCACAGAACGCCGGATGAAACGGAAAAAGATATTTTCGAAAACCTGAAAGAACATAGAATTACAGGAAATCAGGCATATTCCGTTCCAATTCCAAAATATCAGATAAAAGATGGAATTCTGGAAATAACTGATTGGTCCCCTCTGGATAATTTCATGTCGGAAAAAATCAATAAATACCATATGAACTGGTTCAAGTTCAGTTCTCTTGGTTTCTACGGTGACAACGGAGGGTGGTACGGGACGAAAAAAACGGCTTTCGTTTTCGGCAAAGACATACAAACCCCGGAAGGGCGTTCCCTCCTTTCCCAATATGTGAAACTTCTCAGCGCTCATCTCAGGGAAAAAGGCTGGTTTGAAAAATCTTCATCTTATGTATGGGACGAACCCCCGGACCCGTTATTGAAAGTCGTCGGCGAAATCTGCGATGCCATTCATGCCGGAGACAGGAACTTTGATATATTGACTACCAGAAAAATAACTCCCGAACTTAAAGGAAAAATAAACACCTGGTGCCTGCCTTGCGCTCACGGTTATATTGATATGGAGGAAATCGGTAAGGCTTTCAAGCGAAATGAGAAAATATGGATATATAACTGGCCGATACGTCTTGACGATTATGAATATATCAAAAACCGTCTTTTTCCGTGGATTGCCTATATGCTTGACGCGGAAGGCGTCCTGTTATGGCAAATCCTCCATACCAATGGAGGAAACCCATGGACTGAAATGAATAAAGTCGGATTCAATATGGGCGCGACACTGCTCTACCCGCATCCTTCCGGGAAGGGGCCTTATATAGATTCGCAACGCTTTGCAATAGTTAAGGAGTCAATTGATGATTATGATTATTTTAAGACACTGGAGAAAAAAATTGACTCTGTTAAGCCCGGCTGGGGGAAAACAAGGGTTAAGGAAATAATTTCAGCCCTGATTTACAAACCGCCTTTTGATTACAATAACGACAGTTCATTGCTCTATCACATCAGAGACGAAATAGCGGAGGAAATAGAAACCATGGACAAAGCCCCGCTTTTACTTGCCAGAACCAACCCTCCCGATAATTCCTCCACGATATTGAATGAAATCACAATCGAGGGCATTTGCGAAAAAGGCGTAAAAATCACAATAAACGGTGAACCTGTTAAGGCTGAAGAAGGGATTTTTTCTAAAAAAATATTTCTTGGCTCAATAGGAAAAAATACTATTAAAATCGAAGCTGAACATAACGGGGCTAAAAAGACCGTTTTCAGAAATATAACCCTTGATAAAGACCCTCAGATCGCGGTTTTGAAAAATCTGCTTGATAAGGCAGTTGCTTTCGGCACTGATGTTTCCGCTTTCAATGCCGTCTACAATAAAGCGTCTTCGGCAAAAGACTATTCCGAAGCTCTCAGAAAAGAAGTTGCCGTAATTGTTACTGAATGTCAGAAAAAAATTATTCAGGCGCAACTCGGCAAAGAAGCGAAAAACGCGAAAAATAAACTTTATACGACATTATTCAGCCGCGCTAAATGGTCTATCGACAACGGCTTTTTTGAGAAAGCCGAACATTATCTGAAAGAGGCCGCAAAAATTGGCCCTGATACTGAGTTTTCTAAAGAAAGTTGTTTTCTGAAAATTGTAAATTACGAAGGACATTTCGGGTTTTTAATGAAAAATTCCCTGATTGAAGTCCTTATACTTGAGTCAGGAGCAAGAATTCTGGATTTCAAGACAGCCGGAGTTTCCTGCCTGCATCAGGGAAACCCCAAAGACTATCCTGAAGAAGTAAGGGCGGATATGAAAAAGTGCATTGAACTTGTCCAGCTGAAATTCCGTCCTCAGCTAGGTGGGTACGAAGATGCCGGAATGGAACAGGCTGCCGCCGCCTATGCCGACTGGAAAATTTTCCTCGTCGAACTGAAACCTGACAGGATAAGCCTTGCGGCCGAAATAAATATGCCCGGTGACAAATTCAGGCTTACGCGCCTTATGACTCTCGTGAAAGATGACCCGAGGCTGGAATTGAAATATACCATCGAAAATATCCAGCCTGTCGGTTTCAAATCTGATGATCCCTGCGCCTATGATTTCCCCTGGCGCGGACATACGGATATAGCCATAGGCGGCAGCCCTGAAGGCAATATCCTTGTTATTCCGACAGATGAAAAACTCAAATGCCTGGAATTCAGCAGCGCAAATCCTGTTTTTTATGAAGCTAAGACTGTCCCGCTTACGGAAGTATACGCCGGCAGTTTTTCGCCGGAGAAAAATACGGGTTTCGTTCAGATACTGGATGAAAAGATCAAAAATCTATATGTATGGTTTCATGCCGCGGATTCTACGTATGGTTCAGGCAGGGTTTACACGATTGAGCCGAATATGTGCATAGGGGTCAAGCCGATGATTGTCGAGCCGGGACAGAAAATTTCATTTACAAATTACTTTGTCGGCCTCAGCGGCGTTAAAGACAAAAACGGGTTTGTTGAAAAGACAAAATCCTATATAAATAAGTCTTTCGGAAAATAAATTTCTGAAAAAAGCAGAATTTTTCCCCCTGAGATTTGCATTTGCTTTATTCCGGGATACTGTAAAGGTTCTGTGTTTGTCAATTTTAATGAAAAATAATCATATATGGAGATACTGATATGGCACATAAAAAAGGTCAATCAAGCAGCAGAAACGGGCGCGACAGCAATCCTAAGATGCTTGGTGTAAAAGTATTCGGCGGACAGGTTATCAGCGCGGGCGGAATTATAATCCGTCAGAGGGGCACTAAAGTACATCCCGGCAGAAACGTAGGGTGCGGACGCGATTTCACACTTTTCGCTCTTTCCAACGGAACGGTCAAGTTTTCAAAGAACGGACGTCAGGTGGAAGTTGTTCCGGTTCAATAGAATACTACTGTAAAAGTTATGAGAATATACAAGCCCTTGCAAAAGGGCTTTTTTATTTGAGTTTTGAATAAATATCCTTTTAAGCCTTGAATAATAAGCCGTTTTTAGATAACTTAACTTTTCGAAAATGAAATATGGTTTTTAATGTTTATGATATCTTGGACTGTAGCCGGTTTTACTGCTGAAAAATAAGGAATATCTTTTATGGAAGAATTTTACCTTGGAATAGATATAGGCTCAACAACGCTGAAAGCGGTGTTAATGACACAGAAAGGGAAAGTAAGACATTCCCTTTACGAAAGAACAAAACCAGTTGAAACAGGGCGCATCACATGCAGCGGACGTTGTTCGGAATGCGGTTCCTGCAATCTCGGCTCACTGAAAAAAACAATTAATGATTTTCTGGCAGGCGCCGGCATCGAATTTAAGGATGTGGCATGTACTGCCGTTACCGGAAGCCAGGTCGTAGAAGACACAAAACGTTTCATACATTATGACTTCCATGTCAGCGAAGTATCCGCGCATGTCGCCGGCGCAAGGCATTACTACCCTGGCTGCAAGGCCATACTCGACGTCGGCGGACAAGACAGCAAGGCCATGATATACAATGACGAAATGAATATGTGGACATCAAGAATGAGCGGTATATGCGCCGCTGGAACAGGGGCTTTTCTAGATAGCGTGGCCGCCAAGCTTAATCTCCCGGTAGAGGATATGTCCGACAAGGTGAATTATGATTCGGACTTGGAGTTTTCATCAGTTTGCGCCGTGCTCAGCGCCACCTCCATCAATAAATTCAAGAACAGGTATCCCCTCGGCGAAATAATCGCGGGCGCCTGCCGTGCTCAGGCCAGAACTATTATTTCCGGGGTCGGCGAAGTGCTCTTTAATTATAAAGGGGATATTATCTTTCAGGGCGGCGTTGCATCCAACCGGGCTGTCGCGTATTATCTGAAAGAAATCACTGGAAACAATATAGTTATCCCTGAATTTCATTGTGTAATGGGCGCGCTCGGGGCGGCGGCACTCGCCTGCAATTACGCGGCACTGAGAAACAAACTGACCAGAAAAACAATCACTTTCGACACCTCAAAACTCAAATCCATTTCGATGAGGGCAAGAACAACTCGTAATGAGTTCTTTTCCAAAACAAAAGCCCCGCTTGTATGGAGAAATCTTTTCTTCCCCACGGAAATACTCAACGCCATGGGCGTAAAAATGTTGACACTCGAAACTTACGCGGCGCTTTTCGCGAGGAATCAGAAAAAAATAAAAAGTTATTTTGACGTAGCCGCTTATAAGGGCTTTTCAGCGGAAACATGTTCATTCCTCAGGACACTTGAGGGCATTGATCTGCCGAAACCGGACTTCGCACTTTCCACTTCAGAACCCTGTCAGCAGGGGGAAAGAATATTTCAGGACTTGGTGCGGGCTTACGGTTCGGGAGATAATTTTTATTCCCTCCACACCCCTGTAAGCAACAGCGCTAACGCCATCGAAACAATAGCGGCAGGACTGGAACACTCCGTAAGCCTCCTCGAAAAAGGGCTTGGAATGAAAATGGACATGGGCCGTCTCTCGGAAGCCTGTGATTATTCCAATCAGGCCCATATAATAGCAAATAAATGCACTGATTTACGCTTTACCAGCCCTCCTCTCATCAGAGGCAGTGTGGCTGTTTATTTTTCAATAGTCTTTTCTCAGCTCTGGGGCAAAAAAGAGATGATAGAAATGCAGCAGCAGTTCTATAACGAGCTTCTTGATAAAAGAAATGAGCTCGAAGCCGAAGGCAGAATAGGCATTGACGACACGCACAGAATACTCTGGCTGCATCTGCCGCCTTTCTATGATACTAAACTTCTCGATTTTATAGAAACCACATGCAACGCGCCGATAGTTTTCGAGGAAGTCAACTTCGCCGGATGGGAAAATCTGAACCCTGACGACCCATACCGTTCTCTTGCCAAGAAGCTCCTTACCGTAGGTTTCCTTGATCCGAACCTCAGAGTAAAATACATAAAGGAAAACGCCGGAAAAGCCAAATTCAACGGCTGTATAATGTATAATCACGGTTTCGGCAGGTGTTCACTCGCGGACAGCTGTCTGGTAAAGCACCTGAGGGAAGAACTTATGAAAATACACCTTCCCCTGCTGTTGCTTGACGGCGACTGCATGGACCCGACGATAGACCCGTGCAGCACTTACACCAAGGTCAGTTCATATATTGAATCCCTCAATGAACACAAGTACGGTAATATATTCGGGCCGCTTGATTCAAGTAAGGCTTCGAGCAAAAAAACTTCCCGCAAAAAAGTAGAAATCAACTAATCCCTCTGACAAGTTAGGAGGCGCACATGATTAGAAAAAGAAATGAGTACGCTGTCGATATACGCGAGAAAATGCGCGGCGGTGACGGTTCCATAAAAATTGAGCATATATGGTCGCCTGAAAAAGACATGCAGGCTAAAAACCGCCTTTTCGCTATATTGAATATTGAACCGGGTAATAGTATAGGCTTCCACAACCATGATAAGGAAGAGGAAGTTTTTGTCATACTCAGGGGAACGGCCGAAGTCGATGACAACGGAAAAAAAGACGTTCTGCAGAAAGGCGACTCAATACTTACCGGAAACGGTGCGGGCCATTCGATAAAATGCATAAGCAAAGAGCCCCTTGAGGTTCTTGCGGTGATATCCTCTTATCAGCAGTAATTGAGTACCGTATCCACCATGGCCTTATAGTTGGCAAAGCATTTTTCTCCTTCGCCGCGGATATATGGCGAGGCGCTGGGCGACACTATCAGGCCTTTTCTGTCGGAAAAAACGGTTTTAATCAATTCTTCTGTTTGTTCTCTTATATCTTCAAGGCTTCGTTCGTACATGTGGGCGATTTGTATGTTTCCTTCGAGGCACATTTTGCTCCCTGCGGCTTTTTTCGCTTCAGCCGCTGTAATGTTTCCACTGGGAGGGGCTTCAAAAGGATGCAGGACATCAGTGCCCATTTCAACGAAATGCTGAATTACGTCCCTTATGGAACCGTGTGAATGTATGTGAATCCTGCCGCCGATATTGTGAATGAAGTCGATTATCGGCTTGTCATATCTCACATTGAAATCATAAAAATCCTTTGGCCCGTGCAGAGGCGGAACAAGATATTCCTCTCCGAGCATTGAAAAATACGGGCCTATTTTATTATCCGCGATAAACTCCAGTTTTTTAAGGATTTTTTTCATTTCCCTTTCGCAGAGACTGTGAATCAAATCCCTTTCCATTATAGACATCATCGCAAAAAGTTCCGAGCCGAAAAGGTCAACCACAGTACCTGCCGGGTTCATTCCGAGAGAAACGTTTACAATTCCGGTGTCATCCGCTTTTTTCTCCGTTTCAAAGAAAGAATCTGTTTCCTTTATTATTTCAGGCAGAGGCAGTGAGATATATTTCCCGGCGTCTTCAGGGGTTTTCAGAAAATAAGTTTCATGAAGCCCCGGTTGTCCCTTCAAGCTTTCAAAACTGGTGGATTCAAGATTTCCTGCCGGGGTGCGAAGGATTGTTTTTCTCCGTCTGAAATCTTCATTATAATCTTCGTATGAAATTTCAGTGGTATATGGAGTTTCTTTAAGTTTCCAGAGAAATTTGAGTTCAGAATTTTCCGCGATATATTTTTTCAATTTATCATAAGTCGGGTCATTTGACGGAAAACCTTCCCTGCTGTAAACGGCGGGCCTGTCCATTTCCTCATGAAAATATGCTCTGCGTAAACGTTCATTCCGGGTCATTTTTTCATTCCTTTTATGTCATTTTCTTTTTGAAACGCCAAGAATTCTGCGGACATCCAGAACAGTTTTTAGGACGCGCAGGTGATTGCCTCCCATGATTTTCGCGATATCGGCATCGGAATAACCGCGCTGCACCAGGCCGACCGTGGCATAAGGCCTGTTGACCCATGCCAGACTGTCTTTGCGTGTCATTGCCCAATCCGGCGCTCCGGTATCCATTCCCGCAGGCCAGAAAGAACTGAGAGCAGGACGATATTTGGGTGGTGCTGGAAGACGTTTTTTTCTGTTTTCTTCTTCATGCAGACAGGTAACGTATGTGGAATCGGTTCCCATGGCAACATGATCTATACCGACCAGCTTTACAAGGTAATCCACATGGTCGAGCATAGTATTGATGTCCGCGTTTTTACCGAGAAATGCCGGGACCCATACGACACCGATTATGCCATCGCGTTCAGCTATGGCTTTCATGACATGGTCCGGTTTGCCGCGGCAGTGTTCAAAAAGTCCGCAACAGGCGGTATGGCTGGCGACAATAGGCAGACGGGAAGCCAGAGCCGCTTCATAGCTTGACTGCCATCCTGTATGGGCCACATCAACTATAATTCCGGCGTCATTCATGGCCTCCACCGCCGCGCGCCCCAAATCAGTCAATCCGCCGTTACGCGATTCGGCGCAACCGTCGGCAAGCTGATTTGCCCGGTTATAAGTCAGATGCGCCTGGCGGAAACCGGCACTGAAAGAACTTCTGAGAAACCTTAATTCGCCGGAAACGGAACTTCCATCGTTGGCAAGCGGTACATTATTACTGGAGAAAAGCAGGGCATGTCTGCCTGATTTTTTTGCCTCAAGGATATCTTCCTGCGTTGTAGCGCGAATAAGAAACTCCGGCATCTTATCTATCACCATGCAAAAATGCGCAAATATCTCCGGCAGACTGCCGTTGTTTCCGAATATTCCGGCATTCTGAAAAATCGCGGTGAGCCCCGCCGCATTCCATGCAGCCTGAAATTCATTTCTGTCATTTTCATTATACACACAATTGGCAACGCGCATTTCGCTTTGTAGCGAATTGCACTCAGCTTGTGAAGCCCCTTCCGTAACGGCCTGATTCATTAGTTCGGCGGACACCGCGCAGTATGGCGCGAAACCGTAACTGTCTATAACTACAATTTTACGGTGCAGTTCCAGGCCGTATTTCAAATCGCGCTTTGACGGTTTTAATACATGCAAAGCCTGATTGTTAGCCGATGCAATCTTGACGCTGACGGCATCCATATTGCCGCCCGCGGAATTTTTACGTGCAGTCATAATAAGCTCCGTTTTTTACAATTCAGCTTTTCAAATTTTATAAAGTTATAATGGACTATCTGTCGCGAAGTTTTACAAATTCATCCAGCATGGCCATGAAATTGTCGTATTTCGTTCCAAAGGCTATGGAATGGCTGGGACCGAGAATAAAACCCTTTGCCTTTTGAGCTTCCTCAAAACATCGCCGCACATCGCGCCTGACATCGGAAACAGTGCCCGATATCAGGGCTTCCAGTGATACGGCGCCCCATATGCAGAGGCGTTCACCGTAAAGTCCGGCAAGTGTTTTTATGCTCATCGCTGAATTTGTCTGTATGGATTCATAGGCATCGATTCCGCCTTCCACGAGCATGTCCATTATCGGCAGATTATTTCCGCAATTATGAAGGATTACATGCGGAACGTGTTTTTTAATATTTTCTATTCTTCTCCGATAGTACGGATAACAGAGTTCCCTGAACATTTCCGGCGATATCATGGGGCCGTTTGTACCGGCCATGTCCTGTTCTATCAGCACACCGTCAACCCCCGGCAATATATTGTATCTATCCAATATGTTCTGACGGAAAACCATCTGCTCGTTACAGGCTTTTATGACATCCGGCTGCAATGCCATTGTCATAAGGCCCGCTTCCGTTCCGCCGAGACGCGTAACGGCGGTTATGCCGCCGCTGTATCCGGCAATGTATTTTTCTTTTCCAAAATTTCGGATTAGATGTTCCGAAAGTTCAAAACATGAAATATCGGGCTCTGTAATATTTCTATCGGAAAACTCATCGACTGAATATTCTCTAAGCTCATCTGATTTTTTATCGGGCATAAACATTATATCATTGGCTTCCGGCTCAAGCTTCCATACACCGTCTTTATCACGCCAGGTCTTATCATCGATTTTATCAGGAACGTTTTCAGGCTTGAAGCCTTTCGGCGGCACTGAATGCGCTTCCTTGAAAGTCAGCAGATCAACGCAATCTATTTTTTTATAGAAATCGACAACGTCTCTTTTCATGGATTCAACCACTTCATCGCGCCGCCCTTCCCAGACGGCAACTTTGAAACCCGGCTTATTTCTAAGGTAAGTCGGCCTTCCTATGACTTTGGAAATCACATCATGGTCAACAGCATAAAACCCCAGGGGAATTTTATCTGTCGGTCTTTTTTCAAGCGCCGCTTTTACGCGTTCTTTCGAGTTCATTTGCCTGTTTCCTTAAAATTAAAGTTATATATATATTATTATATTTATCGGCAGTTAAGGCAATAGGTTTTTAATGAAAATAGATTTTATATATTGGACTTTTCGAAACTAAAGCAATGGTAATGAGCCTAGAAAACCGGCAAAAAAAAGAAATATTTTGATGGGATCTGGTACTCGGCTAAACTGAAATATTTTCTGTTTTGAAGTCGCCGAGTTCCTTTTTCATGGATTTGATGAGGGGATTGATGACTTCGTTAAGAAACTCTTCAGTCTGCTGAGGGGCGCGGCCTATGAAATCTGATGGATTCACGAGTTCGTCAATCCTGTTTGCTACGGACGCAAAAGCGGGATCATTTTTAAGACGTTCCAAGAGATCGTTTGAAGCGCCGTCGTTCTTAACTCTTTTTCCGGCTTCCATGGAATGCAGCCTTATGGCTTCGTGTATCTGCTGTCTGTCGCCTCCGGCTTTTACCGCCGCCATCATTATGTTTTCCGTGGCCATGAATGGAAGTTCATCGGTTACATGTTTTGCTATCACGTTGGGCCATACCTGTATCCCCTTGAGTATGTTGGCAAGAAGAGACAAAAGGATGTCGGCCGTCAAAAAGGCTTCCGGCAGAACGATTCTCCTGTTTGCCGAATCGTCGAGAGTCCTTTCGAACCACTGATTTGAGTGGGTGTTGGCTGTGTTGGCTGTAAGGGACATGAGGAAACGCGCGAGCGAGCAGGCCCTTTCACAGCGCATGGGATTTCTCTTGTAAGCCATAGCGCTGGAGCCGACCTGATTCGCCTCAAAAGGTTCTTCTATTTCCTTCAGATTTGCCAAAAGTCTTATATCGACGGCGAATTTATATGCCGACTGAGCTATGCCGGAGAGGACGGAAACAACATAATAATCAATTTTCCGGGTATAAGTCTGTCCGCTCACATTGACCGCCCTGGAAAAACCCATTTTTTCGCAGACTCTTTTTTCGAGGGTTTTGACTTTTCCATGGTCTCCGTTGAAGATGGAAAGGAAACTCGCCTGTGTACCTGTGGTGCCTTTGACGCCTCTGAAAAGGAGGTTTTGCATTTCAAATTCAAGGCGCTGGAGATCAAGCATGAAATCCTGAAGGTAAAGCGTAAAGCGTTTGCCTACTGTGGTCAGCTGGGCGGGCTGATAGTGAGTAAAACCCAGTGTCGGCATATTTTTATACTTATCCGCGACCAGTGCAAAAGCCTCGATAACGCCGGCAAGCTTGGCCCTTATTATCCTGAAGCCGTCACGGATCTGTATGAGTTCTGTATTGTCGGTAACATAACAGCTTGTCGCGCCCAGATGGATTATCGGCTTTGCCGTCGGACACAGATCGCCAAAAACATGTATATGGCTCATGACGTCATGGCGCAATTCCTTTTCCTTCTTCGCGGCGGCCTCAAAATCGATATCATCAAGATGCTTAGACATTTCCTTTATCTGTTCATCGCTTATGTTGACGCCGAGTTCTTTTTCGGCTTCCGCGAGCGCAAGCCAAAGACGCCGCCAGGTGGAATGTTTTTTCTGCGCCGACCAGTTGTAACTCATTTCCCTGCTGGCATATCTGCCCGTGAGAGGCGTTTCATAACTCAGATGATTATCCATAAAGCATGTCCTTAAAAATAAATTCAAATTGAAAGTTTCCAGCTTTGAAATTGCCGCATTACAATCTACATTGTCTCAACAAAATCAAAAAGCGCGGAACCTGATACAGATGAAAAATAGTCTTTATGGAGTTATAATCAAGGTCGAAAATATTGATATATGCCGTTCTTTTTACAGGGATATATTAAATTTAGGCGCGCCGGTAATGGACAGCGCCTTCTGGGTTGAATTCAGACTGCCCGGTGATTTTTCGCTCTTCCTTGAGAAAAAAGAAGATAATGAAAAAATTTCTGAAAAAGCCGGAAGGATATCCTGGGTCTGCATGGTCAAAGAAATAGACGCGGTTATCGACAGGCTCAAAGAATACGGATATCAGTCCCTGGCTGTGGAAGAACAGCGGGTAGGGTTCAACACTTATGTCTTCTGCGATCCCGAGGGAAATCCTTTCTACCTCTGCGCGGAAAAGAAAAACAGCGAGTAGTCTTAAAACTATGAAACCTGTTAATATAGCTTTCGTAGGTGCCGGAGAATTCATCGCAGGGAATCATCTTCCAAACATTCATGAATCAGAACTCTTCAGGATAAGATGGATTTGTGATCTTAATGATAAAATCCTTGAAGAAAGAAAAGAAAAGTTTTCTCCTGAATTCGTAACGAAGGATATAAATGATGTCCTTAAAGACAAAGAAACAGAATTGCTTATCATAGGCACACGTCAAGACATAAGAGTGCCCCTTATTGATAAATGCGCATCTGCCGGAAAAGATGTTTTTGTTGAAAAACCCATGTCTCTGACCAATGAAGAAAGCAAAGCGATTGTAAAGGCTGTAAAGGATTCCGGCATAAGGCTTCAGGTTGGTTACAACAGGCGTTTCGCGCCAGCTGTAGTGGAAGCTAAAAAACGGCTTGATATGGTCAGAAAAAAAAGTGGACATCCGGCGCTGATTACTTACAGGGCCGTAGATGAAGCTTATCTTTGGCCGGACTGGGCTTTCAACGAGAGTCATGGTGGAAAAGTTTTCCATGAAGGCTGTCACTTTTATGACCTCGCGTGTTTTCTTATGGACAGTTTTCCCGTTTCAATTTATGTCGCAGGAGAAGTCAAGGATAACCAGATAAGCACTATGAAATTTTCTGATGGTTCTATATTTTCCGTGATTAACGCTGGTGAAGGGTGTGCGTCATTTCCAAAAGAGAAAATGGAGATTTTCTGTGGCTGGAATACGATAATAATGGATAATTTTATAGAGTTGACACATATCAAACAGGATGGGTATGAGATAAAGACATTTCCGCTTTTCAGAGAAAAAGGAAAAAAAACAGATAAAACCATAACGCCTGCCACTTTCAATAAGATTGCCGAAGAGTGGAGAAAAAATATAAGCGAGGATGATTTCAAGCATAGACATTATTATGGTTCTTTCCCGATAGTTGACAAGGGACACTTCGTTCAGTTTGAAAAAATAGCTGAGGCAATAAGAAATAAAAAGCCCTTTACCTGCAATGAAATTGACGGCGCAAATGCTACTCATATATGTGTCAAAGCCATAGAATCCATAAAAACAGGTAAAGTAGTAGCGTTGGAAAAAATATTTTAATTTAAGATAAAAGCAAAAGGAAAATGTACTTATGAAAAAAATGCTGTTTGTGTCCGTGTTTCTCTCGCTGTTTGTAAATCTCTCCGCCGCTGACAACGCTCTTATGAGTTATGTCCCGAAAGAGGCTAATGCTCTGGTGTCGGTGGATTGCGGCAAAATCGTCAACCTCCCTTTCTTCAAGGACATGAGGAAGAAAGGGAGCGATTTCGATAAATCTTACATGGAAGTTGAATCAAAACTCAAGGCGCAGGGTCTGCAAATGGACAAGCTCGTCGAAAACGCGCTGATTTACGCGGCAACGGACAAGCAGACTTACGGTTCAATTTTCAAAACGCAGGTCAAAGAGGCGCAGATGGAAAAACTCTTCACCGATATGGCAAGTCCAATCGCGACAGTTGACACCAATTTGATAAAAGGGAAAAAAGTTTTTATCCTCAAAGGTCAGGATTACAGCAATCCGTTTTCATCAGCCATGATGCAGGGAGCGCTTCCTGAACGTCTCTCCGCCATGATCTATCTTAAAGAGGATGTCGTGCTTTTTACTGAAAAAGACAAACTTCAAAACCTGCTTAACCTTGCCAAAAATGGAAACGTCTCATCAAATAAGAAACTGATGGACAGAAAAGCTTTCGTCGGCAAGAACGCTCTGCTGTGGGTCATATTTGAAATGCCTGAACAAAAAGTACAGGCAAAACCCGCAGACGCCTCTTCCGCCGCTCCCGTACCTGAAACTGATAAAATAAAAGGCGGCAGTCTCTCTCTGGCATTCACCGGACCGGAAAGCAGGGACATATCCGTGGATTCATCCATCGAATGCAAAGACGCGCAGTCCGCGATGATGTACGCGATGCAGGCGCAGGGCGCGATAATGATGACTGTCTCAATGTCCCTCAGTGATAAGCCCCAATTGGCCGCTGATATCGGAAACTCCATTAAAATTGAGGCAAAAGATAAAAATATCATAGCCAAGCTTACAATCAGCAAGGCGCTTCAGGACAGCATCGGAAAACTGGTCGAGGAAAAACAGAAGGCCACGTCGGCCGTACCGCAAACTATTCCTTTCTCGCCGGCTAAAACGCCTTCCACTGCCCCGGCCTCTGGAAAAGCAAAATAAGACTGATGGCGAAGAAAATACAGAAGAGGGCTTTTAAAGGTTTTGCCGGATATGTGATTGTCCCTCTCGTAGTTATTAATTTTTATGCTTACTGGGAGTTGAATGCCGCCGCTGGAAGCTGGGTTTTTTCGGCATTTCCAAATTCACTGCCGGAAACATTGACTCAGCTCGCGGTAATTCTGGCAATAAATAATCTTGTTATTATTTTCCTGTTGGTCTATATTACTTTGTCCAAATAAAATTTCCGAAGGTGAATTATGAGCAATGCCGATTACAGTGTCGAAGAAAAGAAACTGATGCTTTCAATTGCGCGCGCCACTATGGAAGCAGCACTGAAAAAAACAGATATGCCCGACAGAAAAGCTTTTCCTGAAAAATTCAGAGATATCCGTTCATGCTTTGTAACCCTGCATGATAAAGACGATTCGCTCAGAGGCTGCATAGGCAATATCGGGGCTTCTGAACCACTCATCGACAATATTGTTCACAACGCTATAAATTCCGCTTTCAGAGACCCCCGTTTTTCGCCAGTTTCCAGCCTGGAGGAACTTGCCGGGCTTGAGATTGAAATATCAGTACTGACCCTGCCGGAAAAAATCGATTCAATTGATAAATTCATACTCGGTGAACACGGCATAATTCTCGCCAGCGGCGGAAGGTCGGCGGTTTTTCTGCCCCAAGTGGCACCTGAACAAGGCTGGAACAAAGAAGAAACTCTGACGCATCTTTCCCTGAAAGCCGGACTTTATCCCTACGCATGGAAAGAGGCCGACGCTAAATTCAGCATATTCAGGGCCATAGTTTTTTCTGAAAAGGAGCTCGCTTAACGCGAAACCACAAGTGCTGATATATATCGAAAACCTTGAAGTTCACCTGAAAGATATTCCTTCCTCGATAGAGAATCCTGATAACTATCTTTATCCTTTCATAGCACGCCACATCAAGGCTGAAATTCCCGATATCCTGAAATATGAAATCATTCAGAAAAGTATTGACGCCAGAAAAAAGCGGGATATCCGTTTCATATACAGGCTTAACGCGGAAGTCCCCGAAAGATATAACGGCAAATTTTCTACCGGAATTCCCTTCGTCCCGTTTGAAGAACATCCCCTTAACAAACTGAAAACTTCTTCCCTTAAAAACCCCCTGATAGTCGGCACGGGGCCAGCCGGGCTTATGGCCGGTTTTCTCCTCGCTAAATACGGATGCGCGCCCGTTATGATTGACTGTGGTTATGACGTGGACAGGCGGGAAAAAGATATTTCGGATTTTTTCGAGACGAGAAAGCCTGATATGGAAAGCAATTTTCTTTTCGGCGAAGGCGGAGCGGGCGCTTATTCGGATGGAAAGCTTTATACCAGAGTGAAGGATGAAAAAATAAGGTTCGTGCTTCAGACTTTTGTCAGCGCCGGGGCCCCCCCTGAAATACTCTACGTCAGGCATCCGCATATAGGTTCCGACATTCTGCCGAAAATGATTAAGGCCATAAGAAAAGAAATGGAAAACATGGGCGCCCGTTTCATCTGGGGCGGAAAAGTAAAAAATATTCTGAAGGAAAACGGAAACTGCGGCGGGGTTATTCTGGAAAACGGTGAAAAACTTGAAGCTCCTATCAGCATTTTGGCATTTGGATTGAGCGCACGGGAACTTATAATCAGGCTCTGTAATGAAGGTCTTGAACATAAACTCAAAGATTTTCAGATAGGTTCAAGGATTGAACACAGACAGGATTTGATAAACAGGGTTCAATACGGTTTTGATATACCCAGGCCATGCCTCGGGGCGGCTGAATATAATTTTGTAAGCCGTCCGCCGGAAAGTTCAGGCATCGGCAAGGTAACTTCATTCTGCATGTGCCCCGGAGGTTATATAATCCCGGCAGTCAGTTCAGAGGGACAGCTTTCAACTAACGGAATGAGCAAATCGGCAAGGGATGGAAAATTTGCCAATTCCGCGCTGATTGTAAATCAGAATGCGGAAAACTTCTCTTCCGCCGCGGAAGCTTTTGATTTTTTGAATACGCTTGAGAAAAAAACTTTTTTGGCGGGCGGCAGTGATTTCACATGCCCGGCGCAGGACGCGGCGGCTTTTGTGAGGGGCGCTGTTCAACTCAGCAAAACGGAAAGCAGTTATAAACTTGGCGTCAGGCCCGAAAGAATAGACCTGATATTTCCTGAAAAAACCGCTCTTGCCATAAGGGAAGCTCTAAGGCATTTTGAAAAAATCGCGCCCGGATTTATGAATAGAGGGACCTTGATAGGCTTGGAAACAAGGGTTTCAAGCCCGGTAAGGTTCATGAGAAATCCGGAAACCCTGGAAAGCTCTCTGAAAAATCTTTATATCGCCGGGGAAGGGGCCGGTTTTGCGGGCGGCATTATTTCAGCCGCCCTCGACGGCCTCAGAATTGCTGAAAAAATCATTGAAAGATAAAAAGAAACCATGCTCCTTTAGGAACGAGTCCCGCTCTCTCTTTCTTTGTTTCTCATTTGTTCAGCTTGCATTTTCCGAACCCAGCTTGGTACTACCCTGTTTATTCCTCCCGCGGCTGAACTCAGTTCACTGTCAGATAATTCGCCGGAGATTTCATTTGCGGCCTCATCAAGTTCTTCAGGAGTAAATCCCGACATCTTTTCCTGAATTTCCTTGTTTGTTTCCATAAATTTCAGGAATTCCAATGCTTTTTCTTTGCTCATTTGAGTACCTTTCATTTTAAGTGGTTATCTATATTATTAATCTCTTTCTGCCTATTATCTCCAGAGTAATGAAAAATGTTACACACTTTTTTTTAGAAAATCAACTTTCCTCTTCAACATCTTCAAATAGAAGTTTTGCCATTTGGGTAAACTTATCATCTTTATGAGTTTCCGGTGAAACGCCTGATTTTTCATCCCTGCGAATGGCTTTTTTCAATTTGGTGGTATTGGTTTCAAAAAAGTACTGGCTCTGTATATCACATACAATCTCCCTGTGGCTCGAAAGCCAATAGCCTTTGTCTATTTCCTCAATTCCTGCGGCGTAAAGTATCTGCTTATCCGGCGGCTGTGAAGGAATTTCCCGCGTCGCGTAATCAATCCAGTCAACAAATTTCAAAAGGGCTGTTTCCAGAATGTATTTGTGCGGAATATCGCTTCTGTGATGATAATAAATGGGAATTATTATATCCTCAGGCATATTTAATTGTTTCATCATGAAACCGCCGACTTCGTCATGGGTTATTTTAAGAAGACTTGCCTCCTCCATAAAGAGGGGAATATGCTTTTCCTCCGCAGATGACATCGTCATTTTGTATTTCTGAGGCCTGTACTTTTTGAGAATTATCTTGCCTATGTCATGAAGAAGCACAGTCAGCGGAAGGTGTCCGGAAACAGGAAGATCATTCTCCTCAATCATTTTTTTCATTAAGAGCGAGGCGGAATAAGCATGATTCCATTCAACATGATTGTTTTCCGAAAAGAAATTCTTAAATGAAATGGAATAAAGCATTTTTTGAAAATTTTTGATCGCGTCCCGGTCCATTATTTTTTCAGTATCATTAATATCAATGTTATGAAAGGCGGAATTTATCGTTTTTAATATTTTGGACTCAAGGGAATCGCCTTTTTCCGCGGCTTTATTGATGACAATAGTATTTACATCATCATAGCCCGAAGACGGTGACTGTTCTATCTGTCTAAGCAGCAGGTTTCTTTCGGCTACATCTATATCCCGCTTGTTTTCGCCCTTGGAATGGCCTTTTACTGAAAATTTCATAAATCCCCCCTTTGCCACAAAATTATAATCATGAAATATTACTATTTTAAGCCTGTAAGGCGTTTAAAGTTGCCGGAAAAAATGGCTTCCCGTTCTTTTTCATTAAGAGGTTCAAAATCAACACCGCTTACATACATAGCAGGATTGCATAATGGAAAATCCGTACCGAAAAGTATTTTATTTTTACCCGCTTTATCGATGGCATAACGCAACATGCCCCACCTGTTCGGGCCGCTTCCGGAAATATCCAGATACAGATTTTTAAATTTGGAAATCAACTCAATGCGTTCCTTTATAATAGTTTTATCGCTTCCGGGATGCGCTATTATCACTTTCAAATCCGGAAAAGCCCTGCATATTTCTACGGCTTCATCATTGCTGAATAAATGTATATTGATCGGCATTTTTAGTTTATTTGCGGTTTTATAAATCTGGAAAGCGCCTTTTGAAGTATAAGTAGAATATCCCATCATATACCTGACAAGCTCTCCTATCCATCTCACACCATTGTCATAAGCTTTCTCTATTTCAGCGCAGGATTCATCAGGGTAATCAGGATGTACATGGATTCCCGGAATATAAAAATCAGGATATCTGTCGCGAAACCTGAACGTGTCATTATTGAGCTTGTGAATATCTTTGAAATTAGATTTTTCCATCTTTTTAACGATGGAACCACAGGCCCTGCTTATTCCGGCGCGTTTTAAAATTTCCACAAACTTATCAGGAGTTGAAGATGAGGAAAAATATTCAAAATTAGCGTTTTTTGATAAAAACGGATGTATATGGCAGTCAATTATTTCATATTGTCTTTTTTTCATGATACTTCTTCTGATTAAGCATACTCGTACTGTAAAAATAAACCCGGGTCGCAATCAATATATGTCTTGTCCGGGCTATTTCAATATTTTTTTTCGTAGCAAGATATATTTTGCTTCCGATACCAGAATGTCAAAGACAAACCTATTATTACAAATGCTTAAATACCAATATTATAAATATATTGACGTATTTCTGACGGCAAAGCGACGAAGGGTTTATTTCCTTAGAAAACTGCTATTTAAGACTTATTTTCAGTACGCTCATTGGTGGTATTGATGTTGGTGGCCTTATCCTTATTTCTTTTTTATCCAGAAGTTCGGTTCCCCAGTGCGTAATCATCGGTACGTCCGAATTATCGGCGAGCAAGCTGATATTTTTGATTTTGCCATTCAGTTCAGGCAATATTACGTCCCCCATCGGAGGACTGAACAGATGCAGGTAAAGAGTTTTACCCTTCTGCGTGTAAACCATGCCGCGGGGTGGAGTATGTGAGGATTTTTCCGTACCGTGAACAGATTCAGAGTTTATTTTCATCCATTCTGAAAGGTTTTCCATGATATTTACGCTTCCGGGCGGGATTTGTCCGAGCGCGTCAGGCCCTATATTAAGAAGCAGATTCCCATTGAGGCTCGAACATTTTATCAAAGCCTCAAGTATGGTCTGCGGACTTTTAAAGCCTTTGTCCTGAGCGCAATATCCCCAATGACCGTTCATGGTCATACAGGTTTCCCAGTCATATTCCACACCGTCTATTTTTACCTGCGAATTGGGAACAGTGACTTCAGGGGTACAGTAATCCCAGACTTTGGAAGTTTTTTCATAAGTCAGTCTGTCGTTTACTATGATTTCGGGCTGGAGGGAATAAACCAGTTCCAGCATTTTTTCAGCGTCCCATTCGGCTGACGTTTTATGCTTGGATGTGTAATCAAAAAACAGAAGGTCGATTTTCCCGTATTCCGTGAGAAGCTGGCGCACTTGATTATAAAGATATTCCCTGTATTTCGCTAAATCCCTGTTTTTGAAATCTCTTTCACCTCTTTTCCAAAGCGGATGCTCGGGGTCGGGAATGAAATCTTCATGCCGCCAGTCCACAAGACTGTGATACAATCCTATTTTCAAACCTTTGGCCCTGAAAGCTTTTACAAGTTCAGCAGTGATATCTTTTTTATAAGGTGTATTTGTTATTTTATAATCGGTGAATTTGCTGTCGTACATGCAGAAGCCGTCATGGTGTTTTGTGGTAAAAACCACATATCTCATGCCCGCGTTCCAGGCGAGTTCCGCCCAATAAGCCGGGTCGAACTTCAGCGGATTGAAGCGTTCCTTAAAAGCATCGTAGTAGTTATAATCCCAGTCATTGTAAAACATGGCCCATTCCCCCTGGGCGGGCACGGAATATATCCCCCAGTGAATAAACAGCCCGAAACGCGCTTCCCTGAACCATTTCAACTTTTTATCGTCTGAACTCATTTAAAACTCCTGACCATATAATTGTAAATTACAAATATTCTGCCCCAACGCAGTGAGGGGCAGTACAAGAAGGGACTTCGCCCCCCTAAAATTACATGATAAGAAGTCCCTTGCAAATATTTTGCTGCAAGAAGAGAAAGATTTAAGCGTCTTCAGGTTTCAATTACTTACCTGCTTCGGTTATAACATTTCTGGCACAGCGGAAGCCTATTGTACAACGCCAAAGATTGTCTTTCAGAAAATTATAAAAATTGATTCTGCTTTCAGTTTCATCTGATATCCAGTCACCGCCGCAAATCCGTCCCTGCCGACAGGGAAAATCTTCATAGCCTTCGCACCATTCCCAGACGTTTCCAGTCATGTCATAAAGCCCGTAAAAATTTTGAAAATACGAGCCGACTTTAACCGCTCCGGAGGCAAAATCCATTCCTATTCTTCCGTTTGAACGCCACCAGAAATTACCCCAACTGTATTTATAGTCCTGCGGCCCGGATGCGGCTTTCTGCCATTCGACTACTGTCGGCAGACGATAACCGTTCTTTGATAAATTGGCAGTCATATTTTTATCATTAGCATATACCGGTTCAAGTTTTTCCTGAATGCTTCGCCAGTTGCAATATTTTTTGGCATCGAGCATTGTAATATTTGTGACCGGCATATCGTCATCTTTTGAAAGTTCACTGCGTTTATGAACAGAATCAAATTTTTCATACTCTTTATTTGTGACTTCATATTTGTTAAGATAAAATTTGTTTACGAAAACTTCTTCAGTAAGCATTTCATCCGGCAGACGTCCAGCGGTCATTTCCTTACGAGGTAATTTCATCTTAAATTTACCGGCTGGAATTGGGACCATGCTCTGCGGTATATTATGCCAGTCGTTTTCAATAAACCATGCTAGGGAATTGCTTAAAAATTTTTCCTGAACCAGCGGATCAAAAGCAAAATAAATAGAACTGCTATCATCAGCTGTAACGATACCGGGATAACTTACCGTACCGTCAGTTATATATGCAATAGCTTCTCCTCCATGGAAAACATCAGTTTTCACGGCTTCTTTGCCAATTTTACTTATATCAATCTCATTTAAAATAGGGTGATTTTGAAATATAGTCAGCTTATTGCATGGAATTTTTTTCAGTTCATGTTTTGCCCAGAATTCATCATACTGGCACTGGCTTTTAGTTTGCGCATTTTCATTTGCGAACATCTGCACCCCGGAGTTGGCCAATTCGTATGAATCCATGCTCCACATTGGTTTGTGATGTCCCGGTGATGCCAGCATCAGGGTCCCGTTTACCGGACGGTGTTTACGTAAAAATTGTGCGTAAGGTTTTACAAAATACGTTGTCCAGATGCATTCCCTGAGTTTTCTGAATTCTTCCGAGTTCAATTCCATCGGCTTGCCGGGAAACATTTTCTGGAAAAGTTTTTTGCATTCAGGGCAAAAGCAATGATTTGGCTCAATTCTCGGTTCATCCAGGCTGATACCGCTCAGATAGGGATATTTTTCGAAGAGTTTTTCCAAGATCTTAAAATTCAGTTCATAGCCTTTTTGACTGCGTAGCGGACAGATGATGTTAACTGTTTTTCCCTGACTGTCAATAATGCACTCCTCCGGGTGCGCCTTGCAGTATTCGGTACTTATACCACGGGAAGGAATCACATTAACCCACAATTGTATTCCTTTCTTTTCCAGTTCAGGGGCAAACTTGTCGAGAATTTTTTCTCTGAGGACTGTAACATGGCCTTTTGCGGATTCCTCTTCAAAAAAACGATCAATATATGAAAATTGAATAGTCAATATATTTATGCCTGATTTTTTCAGTTTTTCCACCATAGCAGGAACATCTGTATCTCTGACTTGGGTATGCCTGGGCCCCAGATAGCCCAATTGCGGAATGAGAGGCAGGCTTTTCAGAATTGGCGCATGCCCGCTTTTCCAGAGAGGCGCTGTTTCCGTAACATAACGGATTTCTTTTTTATGGTCTTCAAAGAAGTTCCATCTGAGAACAGAAGAATTCTGTCCGGAAATGTCAAGCAACGCGCTTTGAGGCTTTAAGAATTCCGTAACAGTAAAATACGCCATTCCTGATGCCCCGTTTTTGAAAGCCGTCCGACAGCGATCAATAATCCATTCACCGCGTCTGGGGTCAAATTCCTTCGTTTTAAATTCTTCGGGCATAAACAGGGAGAAATATTCTATTCCGATTGTGTCAATATATATACCAGCATGAAGAATATTGGTCAGGTTGTATTTACCGTTTTCAATGTCATAACCGGCATTTTCAGTGGCGAGAAGTTTTCCGCCTTTCTCAAGGAAAGCCTTTATTATGGGAATGTATTTTTTCTCCAGAGGAGAAGCCGCGATAACCAGCACGGATATTTCCGGCAACCCTTCTTCAATGTCTTTTACCGTAATAGTTTTTACATTGCTGCAGCCTATTTTTTTCAAAGCTTCAGAATATTCTTTGCTTTTTCCGCCTTCAAGTATGCCAATTGCCAGCCCGGTAATATTCCGGTTCAGTTTTGGCGGATTGATTTTTTCAATAATAGGCTGAAGGAATGATTTATTAATCTCTGCCAGTTGTTCAGAGGATAGGGCTTTTTCAAGAACTAACCCGTCAGGGCCCTGACGCCATATACTGTCGCTCTCACCAAGTACTGTACCGACGGACAGAAAATTGGAAGATTGGCCTTCCTGTTTCTCAGGCAGGCGGCCGGCCAGCCAGCGCACACCGTCAATTAAAATATGGCGTTCCGCCCCTGAAGGCATCTTTTCCAGTCCCGTTTCAAAATCATAACCGGTCAGCATGCCGTTGAGTATTACCCGGCCTTTTCCGAAAAGTCCTGCTAAAATTACCGGATGGGTCATGACAAGTTTTTTGTTTTTTTCATCTTTAGTGATTCCCATGCCTACCCTGGTGCCGCTTTTACCGGTTGTGAGAATCATATAATCTGAATATTGCTGGCGGAAAACCTGATTGGGAATGGAAAGATTCGGAGCGGCATTTTTTGTTATGGGGTGCCCCACGTTCATGACGATTTCACGCTCCGGAATTACCCTGTAACCTGTGCCTATTTCAGGGAAAAGGTCCCACTTGTAATAACGCTTTGCCGGATTGGGTGCGCACCCGGCTGTTTCATGCATTGCCATGACGCCATGGCCTTCTGAAGCCCAGTTCCTGACATTTTCTTTCCAGTTTTCCGGGACATAATCAGTTTTATTCCAACCTTTTTTGATTATAATCAGAACATCAAAATCTTTCAGTTTTTCAGGCGTCATTTCCGGAATATATTCCGGTTCAATATCGGAATTTCCCTTTAATGTGTCGAAAATACCTTTTTCCCCGTATGTGCTTAACCCTGTCTCACTTTCCCTATAAACTGCGGCCCTTATTTTTTTATCCGACGCAGACAAATTAACTGAAATTACAAGGCACAATCCTGCCATCAACATGAAAATTTGTTTTTTGCTCATTAGAAACCTCTTTTTATTATTGATTTTATGAATATTATCAGAAATAATCACCATCCTGATTGCAGCCCGCCTGGGTTTTAAATCCTGTTATGCCGTTGGCAATCAGCTCCGGGCGTCCGCAGCCGTCAACATGCCCGTCGCCAAATAATGTGTTTGCTTTATTCATATGCCTGGTATGTATAAGCTTGCTGGCCGCGACATAAGAAATATTATAAGGAGAAACAGTGTACCATTGACCCTCACTCCCCATTCCCAGCCTTGCTGAATCACCGATAATAATAAACTGGGATGGAGTATACAGATTGCCTCGCGGAACAGTAGCGATAGCTCCGTTATACTGATACCTGACTTTACTGTCGAAAATTCTCCAGCATCCAGAAGAACCGACGGCCCCGGCATCATTGAGCATCCCGTAATACTGATTGCCGAGTGCAGTTCCGACACCATAGGCCGGACAATTCAGAAATGTATGTTTTCCATAATCGGCATACTTGATTTGGGTGCTGGGAATATAATTGTTTTCTTTTAAAGAATTAGGCCAAAAATAATCGTTGCTGTTTGTGCCAATTGTCGGCGCCAGTCCCATGTTGTCATCGGCATAGGAGATTATGGCGGCGCCGATTTGTTTCAGATTGCCGCGGCACTGAATACTTTTTGCCTGTCCCTTGGCATTCTTAAGTGCCGGAAGCAACAATGAAGCCAAAATAGCGATAATACCTATCACTATGAGGAGCTCGATTAATGTGAACGTTTTGTTAATCATTTTGTACCTTCTATTATATCTGGTTTCAGTTTTATCCTGATTGGGGCTTCCTGTTTTTTCATTGCCAGCTTTTCCAGTTCAAGCGCTGCTATTCTTCCCAGTTCATAAGGATTAATATTTATAAACGGGCAATCAAGAAATTTGTCACATGACGAATATGTTGTCACCAATTCATATTTTTCTCTGAATTTTTCTCCATAAGTCTTTTTAAAAGCTTCAATCGCTGTCCAGATATGAGAACCGAAGGCAAAACAGGCGGTAAATTCTATTTTAAAACGGAAAAGGTTACTGATATCCGCTATGATTTCATCCGTTCTGACAATTGCCAGATGCCCATCAAAATCCAGTTTACGTTTTGAAAAAACGTCGCAGTAACCGCAATAAAGTTCTTTATGGGCCTCAATCGAAGTATCCGCTATGAATAAAATTTTCCGGTGCTTTTTATTCAAGAGATATTCAGCTATATTTTGTCCGGCGGCGTAAAAATCTGTTGAAACATAATTAATATTTTCACCCGGAGGAATGCGATTGACGCAAATTACAGGAAGTCCTCCCTTTTGAATCATTTCAATAGCCTGTACACGTTCCTCTGTCGGATGTATCCAGATCAGGCCGTCGAGATTCAGCAATAAAAATTCTTCAGCCGTTTTCTCATTGTCATTTACAGCTTGAAACAGCCTTACATCACCGAAACCGTCACAAATTACTTTGCAGACCTCGGAAATAATGCCCCAGAAAAACCGGTCGTAAATTACATTTTTCCCAGTCCCTACAATTATTCCGACTGATAATTTGTTTCCCGGCAGATAAGATTCCTTAAACGCGCCGGGGTTTGTAAATGTACCCTGTCCTTTGCGGATTATAAGTATTTTTTCATCTACAAGCTCATCCAGTGATTTGCGGACTGTCGGACGGCTTACATTGTAAATTCTGCACAGCTCCCTTTCGGAAAGTATCTTAACCTCAACGCCAGGATTTTTTCTCGACTGGTCGTAGGCATATTGCCGTATCAGCATTCCTGAACCGTTAGCCATATAATTTCTCTATTTACAGTTACCACTTATTACCACCATTGACCGCATTATACCACTATTCCGGGACAATGTCAATAGTTTGTCCTGCAAAAACAGAAAAAATGTGGAATATAGGAGCTTTGTTCCAACTTTTGTGAAGTATATTTTTCCGGCGCAATGAAATGAGCACTGGCAAGGAAAATACGGGAGTATTTTTACGATTGCTTACTTCTTAAATAATTGGTACCGAAGAAGGGACTTGAACCCTTACGTCCGTGAGGACACCAGATTTTGAGTCTAGCGCGTCTGCCATTCCGCCACTTCGGCCCATAATTGAAACGTAATATATTAATTCAGCTCCAAAGAAAATCAACCTGAATCTTGAAGAGTATCCCAATATGGCTTAAATTTATAACGAAACAGAAAATATTATTTAACATTCCCTGCCATAAAAATGTGAACCTTGAAAGAATGCAGAATGAAGAATGCAGAATGTGAAATGGAAGACAAAAACTTAACCCCAATTCAACATTTCGCATTCATTTTTTTAATTTTTATTATGATGCTCTCAATCTGCGGATGCAATTCACTGCCGGATGGAACCCCGCCCGCCGGAAATATAGTTGAGCCTTTCAAAAACAATCAGAATATTTTAAGCCGTCAGGAAGCCGTCAACTACATGATAACATCTCTGACAATGCGTTGCCAGCCTGTGGCAAATGCTTCACGTCCGCCAGCCGTCATAAAAGCGTTTGAACGCGGACGTGTCGAAATGGACGCGCTTCCTGAAGCGGTTTTCAGCGGCGTTCAGAAAATGTCCATGATACGCCCTGCGCCTTCCGCGTCAGAAGCGGATTACAGGCTTGAAAGTAAAATCGCCGGAAATGAAATTGTTACATGGAAAATGAAATTCGTTTCGGCTGACGGAAAAAAAGAGTTCTGGAGTGAAACTGTGGAAATACAGACAGGAAAACAGTAGATGAAACTTATATCTTGGAATGTGAACGGAGTAAGGGCCGTTTCTAAAAAAGGCTTCAGGGAATGGCTCATAAAGGAGTCTCCCGATATTCTCTGCCTTCAGGAAACAAAGGCCAGCGAATATCAGTTGGAAAACGCGATAAAGCTAATTCCCGGTTATGAAAGCTACTGGTGCATAGGTAAAAGGCCCGGTTACAGCGGGGTCGCTGTTTACATGAAAGTAAAACCGCTGAGTGTAAATTACGGGTTTGGGATGGATGAAAGTTTTGACAATGAAGGCAGAATACTGATAAGCGAACTCCAGGATTTTAATCTGCTCAACATATATTTCCCGAACGGCCAGAAGGATGATGAACGCCTCAGATACAAGCTTGCGTTTTATGACGCTACTCTGAAATACTGCGAAAGCCTGAGAAAAAAAGGCCGTGAGCTGGTTATATGCGGGGACTATAACACAGCCCACAATGAAATAGATCTCGCAAGGCCGAAAGACAATGAGAATGTTTCAGGTTTCCTGAGAATAGAGCGCGACTGGATGGATAAGTTTGAAGCCCACGGCTACATTGATACGTTCAGGAAAATGAACCCGGATAAGGCCGGGGTTTATTCGTGGTGGAGCGTCAGAACCGCGGCGAGGGAAAGGAATGTCGGCTGGAGGCTGGATTATTTTTATGTCAGTCCCGGGCTCTGGAAACGGGTAATAAAAGCCGGGATAATGAGTGATGTTACAGGTTCGGACCATTGTCCGGTATTGTTGGAAATTGAATGAAAATGCAGTTTATGAGCTGGAAAAAGAGCCTAATTGCGTTTATATAGTTAGTATTAAAGTATTAAGAGGAGGACAGGGAAATGGCAGGGATTTTCAAAGCTTACGACATACGCGGGATTTATCCGGAACAGCTTGATGAGAAAATGGCGGAAAATATCGGAAGAGCTTTCGTTCAATTCACCAACGCTAAAAAAGTTGTCATAGGAAGAGATATGCGCCCGCACTCTGTGCCTCTCTTCAGGGCCATGGCCAAAGGCATAATGGAGCAGGGGGCCGATGTTATAGATATCGGACTGTGCTCAACTCCCATGTCGTATCACGCCAACGGAAAACTCAAGGCCGATGGAAGCATCATGATAACCGCCTCCCACAATTCGGCGGAATGGAACGGCTTCAAGCTCTGCCGCGAACAGGCCATTCCCATAAGCGGCGCTACAGGAATAGCTGATATAGAAAAAATGGTCAGTGAAAAAAACTGGGAAAAAGCTCCCAAAAAAGGGAAAATGAGCCAGTACGACATATCGCCTGAATACAGCAAGTTCCTGAGAGACCACGCTAAGATGAATAAAAAGCTGAAAATCGTGGCGGATTACGCGAACGCGATGGGTTCCTTTGAGATAAGAGGCATAGAGGATATGTTCGAGATAATACCGCTTTATAAGAAACTCGACGGCACATTTCCCAATCACGAGGCAAATCCTCTGAACTTTGAAACCCTTGACGTGATAAGAGAAAAAGTCAAAGAGACAGGGGCTGATTTCGGGGCGGCGTTTGACGGTGACGCCGACCGCTGCGGTTTTATTGACGACAAGGGAGAAATAATCCCGATGGACCTTTTTACCGCTCTCATAGCCCAGGATATCCTTTCGGAAGGTCCCGCCACGATCCTCTATGATCTGAGAAGCAGCTGGGCAGTCAAGGAGTGCATTGAGAAAAACGGCGGCAGGGCTATAATGTCAAGAGTTGGGCACGCCTTTATAAAGGCCCAGATGCGTCAGTACGACGCTGTTTTTGCGGGGGAACTTTCAGGACATTATTACTATAAGGAAAACTTTGTCACGGAGTGCCAGGGACTTTCATGCATCAAGCTCGCAAACCTGCTTTGTAAAACAGGCAAAAAAGTAAGCGAACTCATCGCTCCGCTGAAAAAATATTTTTCCAGCGGCGAAATCAATTCTAAAGTCAAAGATGTCGGCGCTATCCTGCTGAAACTCAAAGATAAATATTCAGATGGAAAACAGTTCGAACTTGACGGCATATCTGTTGAATACTCCAAATGGTGGTTTAACGTCAGAGCTTCCAACACCGAGCCTTTGATAAGACTGATTGTCGAGGCGAAAGACTCGAAAACCATGGAAGCAAAACGCGATGAAATCCTCTCCGTAATTCGGGGGTGACGAAGTCACTTTTTTCTAACCCTGCTGGAGTCAAGGTTTCTGGCTTTGGAAGACATTTGTTATTTCACCGTCAAGCCCAAGTGAATTGCCGATCAGATGTCCGGCTATCATACAGAGGATAATTACAACAACTGTAATTAAAATCCAGAAAAACACATTTTTTCTTTCCGTTGAAACACACTGTCTGAGTTGTTTTATAGGGTCGTTTTTTCTCAGGGTGGAATCAAGTGGAAGCGGAGGGGTGTGAGTGAAGAGTATTCCCATTCTACGGGAAAGGTAAAGCCGGGCATTTATGGACCATCCGGAAGCCTCCAGAAATATTCCGAGATTTCTGCGTTTAAGTTTTATCATTGATACTATAAAGACAGGAATAAGTATCATAAGAAGAATGGCAGCCAGAAAACTGATAATCTGGAGAAAAGACACATTTTTCAGGGAATTAACGATAAACGCGAAAGAACTTCCGAGAGCGGCGAGACCGACGCCGCTTCCGAGTATCAGCATTGGTCCGCTCCCAAGGAGGGAACCCGGCTGTTGAACTTTGGCTGCTGCCGGATCGGATGCCATTGATTGTTTTGCCAGCAGCAGACTTTTATTAAGTCCGGCTTCAATATCGCCTTGGGATGGAGAAGATAGTTTTTCAGCCTGTTTTCCGATAAACTCTCCCAGCTTCTTAAATGGCATCTTCAAAGCTTCCCAGATTGATACCGGCTGTTGTATGAAATCCATGACTTTTACGTCCCATTCCCTGCGGTCGGGCGTGTAGAAAACTCCGGTCTTGCCGATATAGAGCCCGGACATGCAGCCGGAAGTAACGGCCACAGCCAGTTCCATGGAATCGTTGTTGCCGTCCTTTTTGCCGGCAAGGGATACATACATTACGCAGATATTGCTTTTCTGAGCTATTCTTTTATGTTCTTCGCGATTAGCGACTTTCATCGTCAGATCGAAATGCCTTTCATCCATGATAAGGGTACCCACCTGAATCAGGGATACTATTTCATCGCTGAAAAGCCTGTCGAAATTAACAAAATTTCTAGTGAATTCAAAAAACCATTTATGGTACAGTATAAGCTTTTCGAGGTTTCCGGCCTGACCGAGTTCCTCTGCTGTTTCCATATCCTTTTTTATCATATTCCTCAATTTGTCAGCCTCTGCGCCTTTGAGGTATTCTTCAAGCCTGGCGAGTTCAATTTTTTCTACGGAGACACCTTTTCTGGCATTATGCCATTCCGCATAGAGGGAAAAATCCTTTTTGAGTTTTTTCCATTCCTCAAAAGAGAGGGATAAAGAATTTTTTTCCGTCTTAATTTTTGCCAGCACGGAATTTTTAAACTTGATGATATCGTCATAATAGGCGGGATTCATCTTATCGTCGATTATGAAAAGCATATCGGCATTAGGTTTTGAAAGCGGGCCCGCCAGGATGTAATCCCTTACGGCTTTATCATTCATGACATCAAGCAAATTTTTGTCGTCTGAGGAAGATGTTCTGGTTTCAGGGGCTATGATAAGAAGGGCGCAGAGGTCAAAATATTGATCCAGCTTTTTTTCCAGAGGGACCATGGCCGCATAGGCTTCCTGAGTGGATTTGCCCCAGACCATCACATCAGTTTTTTCTATTCCTTCCGGGATCAGGATTCTCCTGTTCCACTTTACAAAATCGGAAGCTTCCTTCATGAATTTCTCGAGCAGTTCAAGATCAACTCCGCTTTTGCCTGAAATATCGTTTACACTGCCTTGAGTCTCTATTATATTTTTGATAAGCTCTTCAATTTCCGGGCCATTGGAATGACCTGCCGGTATAATGCCGTCCCCGTTGCATGAGCCCGCCGAAAGAAAATCCTGCCTGGCGCGCACCTGTTCAATGCTTATTTCCGGAGTTCCTGAAAGTCCCAGATTTGCGAGTATGAGTTTGGCGGCTGAGTGTATGGCGGCCCCTTCCCCGTGGCTGACGTCAATGGCATTGAGCCTGAGAGAAGAGGATTTGGCGGTAATGCCGCTTCTGTCTGAAAGCATTTTGAAAAGCCAGTGCTGGGCTAATCTTATTTCATCGGTCCTGATGCGCCCGTTGGAATCGGAATCAAGGTATTTGAGGAAAACAGGATCGCAGGTAAAGCTTTCACAAGGCGCTCCGGTAGCGGCCCAGTGGGCTTCATCGACCTCGCATATATTTTCAAGGTCTTCGGGCTTTTCTATTACAAGCTGATATTTTCCGCCGAGTTTCTGGAAAACCAATCCTGTTTTCATAATCCCCGCTTCTCATATTTGCTGATTATTTCTGAGACGCGGCAAGCGCCTGTTCGAAGTCAGAAGTTATATCACAAATATCCTCAATTCCAACGGAAACCCTGATAAATTCGGGATTAATTCCGGCCGCGGCCTTAGCTTTTTCGTCCATCTGCTGATGCGTCGTTGAATCAGGATGGATTACAAGGGTTTTGGCATCGCCGACATTGGCGAGATGGCTTGCCAGCTTCACGGAGTCGATGAACTTTACGGCGGCTTTGCTTCCGCCCTTTATACCGAAACCGAAAACTGAGCCGTAACCGCCTTTCAGGTAACGGGAGGCCGTCTTATGGTACGGATGCTCTTTAAGACCCGTGTAATTTACCCACTTGACAAGAGGGTGTTTTGCCAGATGCGACGCCAGCGCAAGGGTATTCTCGCAATGCGCCTTCATTCTCAGGGGAAGCGTTTCAATTCCCTGTGAAAGCAGGAATGAATTAAAGGGGCTGGGGCACATGCCTATGTTCCTCATTCCCTGTACTCTGGCTTTTATTATAAAGGCTACGTTTCCAACGCCGGGAACGTCTTTCAGCGCATCCCAGTAAACAAGGCCGTGGTAACTTTCGTCAGGGTTTGTAAATTCCGGAAAACGCCCTTGTGACCAGTCAAATTTTCCACCGTCTATAATCATTCCGCCGATACTCGTTCCATGACCGCCTATCCATTTGGTGCAGGAATAAATTATTATGTCCACCCCATAGTCGAAAGGCCTGCATATAAGAGGGGCAAAAGTGTTGTCAATGAAAAAAGGAAGCCCTTCCGAATGCGCCGCGTCAGCTATCGCTTGAATATCGGGAACATCGCCTTTCGGGTTTCCGATGGTTTCTCCGTAAACAAGTTTTGTATTGGGCCTGACTGCTTTTTTCACATTTTCCGGAGTGAAATCCTCAAGAAATGTAACCTCTATGCCGAATCTCGGCAGGGTATAATAGAAAAGCGTCTGTGTGCCTCCGTAAAGGGACGCTGAACTGATGATATGGTCTCCCGCCTGAGCTATATTGGTAACAGCGAGAAAAATCGCCGCCATCCCGCTTGATGTCGCGAGCCCGCCAGTACCGCCGTCAAGCGCGGCAAGGCGTTTTTCAATGACATCGGTGGTCGGGTTCATGAGACGCGTGTATATATTTCCGGATTCCTTGAGGGCGAAAAGATTCGCCGCGTGTTCAGACGATTTGAAAACATAGCTTGATGTCTGATAAATGGGAAGCGCCCTGGAACCTGTAACAGGGTCCGGCTCTTGTCCCGCATGCAGTGATATGGTAGATTTTCCATGTTTATTCATTGATATTTTCCTTTCATGAAAACAGGTTTGTGGACATATAACGTTCACCCGTGTCGGGGATAATGACCACTATTTTCTTGCCTTTATTTTCCGGTTTTTTTGCAATTTTGACAGCGGCGGATACGGCGGCACCCGCGCTGATGCCACATAATATTCCCTCTTTTTTCGCGAGCGTTCGGGCCATCATGAGCGAATCCTCGTCGGATACCGTTATTATCTCATCTATGATGCTTCTGTCCACAACTTTCGGTATAAAGCCGGCACCTATGCCCTGTATGGCATGTTTGGATGCCGGTTTTCCTGAAAGCACCGCTGAATTTGCAGGTTCCACGGCTATGATTTTCACATCGGGTTTTTTGCTTTTCAGAAAGCGTCCGACGCCAGTCAGGGTGCCGCCTGTGCCGACACCGGCTACAAAAAAATCGAATTTTCCATCGGTATCATTCCATATTTCAACTGCCGTGGTATTGAAATGTGCTTCAGGGTTTGAAGGGTTTTCAAACTGCTGAGGCATAAAGAAAGACGGATTTTTCTCCGCGAGTCCGGCGGCGGTGTTAACCGCTCCGGCCATGCCTTCCGCCGCGGGAGTAAGTATTATCTCCGCGCCGAAGTGTTCTAGTATAATGCGTCTTTCAACGGACATGGTTTCGGGCATGGTGATTATGAGTTTGTACCCTCTGCATGCGGCAACCATTGCCAGGCCCAGGCCCGTATTTCCGCTGGTGGGTTCTATTATCGTGCCGCCAGGTTTCAGTTTGCCTTCTTTTTCAGCGGTGTCAATCATGCTGACGGCAATCCTGTCCTTGATGCTGGATGTCGGATTATAAAACTCAAGCTTACAGAATATCTCCGCCTCATTATTTGAAACAAGCCTGTTTACTTTTACGAGCGGCGTATTTCCCGTTACTTTACTGATGTCCTGATATATTTTCATATTACGTACACCGGTTTATTGTTTATTTTTGATTTTTCAACCAGCGAGGCGAGAGTTATTTTCCCCGCCTCCGTCTTAAGCACTTCCGACAAATGCTCCCATACATCTGTTGTCATACATATATCATGCCGTGAACACTTTTTCCCATTTCCGTCCGAACATTTTACCAATTGTATCTTGCCTTCGAAAATCTCTATTATGTCCAGAACGCTTATATCCTCAGTCGCTCTGTTCAGCACATATCCACCGTGACAACCTCTTATAGTCTTAACTATTCCTGAGCTTTTGAGCGGTATCATTATCTGCTCAAGATATGCTTCAGTTATCTCCTGTTTTTCCGCTATGCTTTTGCCTCTGGACGAATCCTGCGTCTCAGTTTCCAACGCTATCTGAAGCAAAATCCGCAAACCATAGCGAGATTTTGTCGAAAGTTTCATTTTCCCGTAACTCCAGTTATATTGTTTAGTTACCTTATAAGGTATCATAGAATTACAAAAAAAGCAATAGAAATACCGTATAAAATAATGAACTACCTCGGGGCAGAGCCCGCGAGGTATCAAAGATGCAAAGCACCCAATAATGTTATAAATCAAATTTGAGTTGTTGAACATGCAATCTTTTATATGCACCCTGCCC
>Ga0209417_1001237_pt1 | contig 48501 bp, 38 predicted proteins | sample RifGroF2_FD_184002 | JGI IMG/M metagenome (GOLD analysis project Ga0209417, IMG submission 184002) | Groundwater microbial communities from Rifle, Colorado, USA - Groundwater F2 (SPAdes) (version 2) | ecosystem: Environmental > Aquatic > Deep subsurface > Groundwater | place: Rifle, Colorado...
AAAGCGATTCCTTATTTGATTAAACCTGACGAGATTAATCCGGGTACTGCTAATTATTATGCATCCTCCTATTTTGAAGGAAATGAATATGGAAGCATTGTAGTAAAAGTTCGTGATGGCCGTCCGATAAAAATTGAAGGAAATACACTGAGTTCCATTTCTCAGGGTGGAACAAGCGCTCGGATGCAGGCTTCTGTATTGAATTTGTATGACGATGCCCGTTTTAAAGGCCCTTCTAAAGGCGGACAGGAAATTACCTGGGAGACCGCTGATGCAGAAATAACCGCTCAGTTAGCTACTTTAAAATCACAAGGTGGAAAGGTTGTTTTGCTAAGTTCGACCATTATTTCCCCATCAACCCGTGAAATTGTCCGGAAGTTTGCCGAAAAACAAACCAATACTGAATGGATTCAATATGATCCGGTTTCGGCATCAGGAATTCTGGAAGCTAACAAAAAGAATTTTGGAATGGCTTTTATTCCTGATTACCGGTTTAAACAAGCAAAAGTGGTGGTCAGTTTTGGTGCCGATTTTTTGGGTAGCTGGCTCTCAACCGTTGAATATACCAAAGGATATACTGCTGCACGGCAATTACAGGATGGCCGCAAGGAAATGCTTCGTCATTACCAGTTTGAGTCGGGATTGACTTTAACCGGTTCAAATGCCGATGTTCGTTTCCCGATCAAACCTTCGGAAGAAGGCGCTATCGTTTTAGCATTGTATAATGCCGTCGCCAAAGCAAAAGGCGGTCAGGTACTTTCAGGAGCGCAATCTTCGGTAGATATCAGCGAACTGGCTAAAGATCTTTTGGAAAATGAAAAACAGAGCATTGTGATCTCCGGAAGCAACGATGTAAACATCCAATTGCTTGTAAATGGCATCAATCAGTTATTGGGCAATTACGGGCAAACCATTGGGTTGGAAAATCCGCTCCTGACCAAACAAGGCATCGATCAGGATACCGACCGTTTGCTTTCTGATTTAAAAGCTGGTAATGTGAAAGCTTTACTGGTATGGAATGCCAATCCGGTTTACGACCATCCAAAAGGAAAAGAGTTTGCTGAAGCCATCAAAAAAACTAGTTTGAGTATGTCGTTTTCGGAACGTCCTGACGAAACTACGGCACTTTGCCAGTATATTTTACCTGAAAGTAATCTTCTGGAAAGCTGGAACGATCTGGAACCGAAAGCTGGTATTTGCAGTCTTTCACAACCGGTTATTGCACCTATATTCAATAGCCGTCAGGCTCAGGTTACCTTGCTGAAATGGATCGGAGCCGATCTCAATTATCGCGATTACATCAAAAACTTCTGGAAAGAAACCCAATTTCCGAAACAAAAAAATACAACAGATTTCCGTCAGTTCTGGAATACTGCACTTCAAAATGGTGTTTTCGAAACTGTTCAGGAATCAAAATTGGTGTATTCTCCGGAAGGACTTTCTCAGACAGGAAGCCAGATTAAAGGCGCTGCTTCAGGAATTGAAGTTGTTCTATACGAAAGTGTAGGTATTGGCAACGGAAAACTGGCCAACAACCCATGGTTGCAGGAATTACCCGATCCGGTTGCTAAAATCAGCTGGGATAATTTTGCCGCTGTTCCGGTTGCTTATGCCGCCGAAAATGGTCTTAAAAATGAAGATGTTATTCTGGTAAATGGCATCGAATTGCCAGTATTTGTTCAACCCGGTCAAGCAAAAGACACCATTTCTGTTGCATTGGGGTATGGACGCGAAATTGCCGGAAAAGTAGGAGATCAAACAGGAACCAACCTTTACCCGTTTGTCGGAATTGAAAACGGAAATCGTCAATATTATCTGACTTCAGCAAAAGTTGAAAAGGTTCCAGAAAAGGTTTTTCAGCTTGCTATTTCTCAGACACACTATTCCATGGAAGGCCGCCCGATCGTTCGCGAAACAACCTTGGATGAATACATCAAGAATCCGGTTTCAGGAAATGAGATGAAAGCCGAACACGAAGAAAAGTCAGTTACTCTATACGAGGCTCCTGTTTATAACGGACACCACTGGGGAATGGCAGTTGACCTGAATTCGTGCACCGGTTGCGGAAACTGCGCAATTGCTTGTCAGGCCGAAAATAACATTCAGGTAATCGGAAAAGAGCAGGTTCGGAACAGGCGAATTATGCACTGGATACGTATCGACCGATATTATTCGGAGAATCCGGAGAACCCAAAAGTTTCTTTCCAGCCGGTGATGTGTCAGCATTGCGGAAACGCACCGTGCGAAAATGTTTGCCCTGTAGCCGCAACGCCTCACAGCGAGGAAGGCTTGAACCAAATGGCTTACAACCGCTGTGTAGGGACCAAATATTGCGTGAACAACTGCCCGTACAAAGTGCGCCGGTTCAACTGGTTCCAGTATGTGAAGAACGATAAATTCGACTTCGCATCGAACAGCGATTTAGGCCGCATGGTTCTGAATCCTGATGTGACCGTTCGCTCGCGTGGGGTAGTTGAAAAATGTTCGATGTGCGTTCAGCGCATTCAGGAGAAAAAACAGCTTGCCAAATTGGAAGGACGCGCCATTGCTGAAGGCGAAATTAAAACTGCCTGTTCGCAGTCGTGTCCCGGAAATGCCATCGTTTTTGGTGATCTTGAAAATCCTGAAAGCCGCATTTCGAAGCTTTTCAAAGACCAACGTAATTACCATCTATTGGAAGAATTACACACTTTGCCGTCGGTTGGTTATCTGACCAAAGTGAGAAACGAGCCATAAAGAAAGGAACGCACACAAAGGGACGGATTTGGCTAGTTCCATTCCGTTGGAAATCTAAGGCAAAGGGATTTAGTGACATACGAGAGTTGTACGGACTCAATGCAAAGAAATAAACGAATGAAATACTAAAGCATGATCATCAATCAAAAGAATAGGTTGAACTATGTATAAAACGGACGTACGAGGAAAATTAATTGACGGAGAAAAGTCGCTCAGTCAGATTTCGCAGGAGATTCTTGCGCCCATCGATGCCAAAGTGCCCATGTGGTGGTACATTGCTATGGGAATCAGTTTGGTAATGCTTGCGCTGGGTGTAAAAAGTATTTATATTACACTTACACAGGGTATTGGTACATGGGGCGTTAACAGCACTGTGGCCTGGGGATGGGAAATTATCAATTTTGTATGGTGGATCGGTATTGGTCATGCAGGAACGGCCTTCTCGATTTTCCTCCTGATTTTACGTCAGAAGTGGAGAACCGCTATTAACCGCGCTGCAGAAGCAATGACCGTGGTTGCTGTTTTTTGCGCCGCGTTATTCCCGCTGATGCACATGGGACGGCCGTGGTTGTTCTTTTACATTTTCCCTTATCCAAACACTCGTGGTCCATTGTGGGTAAACTTTAACTCACCCCTTTTCTGGGATTTTATGGCAATTTCGGCTTATTTGCTAATTTCGGCTAGCTTCTGGTATTTCGGAATGGTTCCTGATTTTGCAACGATTCGAGATACTACCAAATCGAAGATTAAAAAAGCGGTGTACGGATTTTTTGCTTTCGGTTGGGTCGGATCATCCCGCGAATGGTTACGTTACGAAGGTTTGGCCTTTGTTTTAGGCGGAATCGCTGCGGTCCTGGTAGTTTCCGTTCACTCCATTGTATCTACCGACTTTGCCGTTTCCATTGAGCCCGGTTGGCACACAACGTTATTCCCTCCATACTTTGTCGTTGGAGCTATCTTCTCAGGATTTGCCATGGTTTTAACCTTGGTTACGCTGATGAAAAAACTTTATAAAATGGGCGATTTTATCACCGAAAACCATGTTGATGCCGTTTGTCGTATCCTGGTATTTATTTCCCTGATCATGGGAACTGCCTACATTACAGAAATATTTATTGCCTGGTATTCGGGTTCAGAATACGAAATGTACACTTTCTTTAAGAATAGGATTACAGGCGAATACGCCATGCAGTTCTGGGGAATGTTTATTTTCAATGCACTTTTACCACAGTTATTCTGGTCACGAAAAGTCCGCAGCAACCTTTGGGTGGTTTTTGTGATTTCACTTTTCATCAATCTGGGAATGTGGTTCGAACGATTCAATATTGTTGTCACGTCATTATCAAAAAACTATTTACCTGCGAGCTGGGCCGAATATCATCCAACATTTATTGAAATTGGATTCTTTGTCGGTACGCTTGGAATGTTCTCAGCCGGAGTACTGCTATTCTTCCGTTATATTCCGCAGATTGCAATCAGCGAAGTGAAGATGATTTCGAAATACAATACCCAGCAAACCGATCACCTTAAACCCGGACACCACCATGATTACGAATAAAAAATATTTAGTCGGTGTTTTTGACGATGAACATACTCTAAAAGATGCTTTTCAAAAGGCTCTCGATAAGGGCGTTGTCATTGAAGAAGTTTATACGCCCTATCCAATCCATGAGATTTTACATGGCATGAAGAATAAAACGAACATTACCACCGCTGCCTTCTTTTTTGGGTTATTTGCTGTTATTATGCTGATCGGGGGGATGTATTATGCCGCGGTAATCGATTGGCCTTTGCATTTTGGCGGAAAACCTTTTAATACGTTTCCTTCATTTATTGTGGTAACCATTGTTGCAACTATTCTCACGATAACCATTTTAACGCTGTTTACTTTTTCGGTGAGAGCAAAGATCTTTCCGGGGAAGAATGCTGAGATCATTGATAAACGTGCAACCGATGATAAATTCATCATTCTGCTCGATCAGGATAAAATGGGAATTGACAAACCTGAAGTGACGAAGTTATTTCAGATAAACGGAGCGTCAGAAGTATATGAAAAAGAAACCGATACTAACTGATTTAATTAACTTGATGAATACAATAAAAAGTCTTGCGGCAATTGCCCTAATCATAGTTTTCGGGTCGTGCGATCGCGATCGAAATACAACCGGATGGCAATATTTTGACGATATGGCGCATTCGGTAGCTTACGAAACTTATACGGCCAACCCGAATTTTGCTGATGGGAAAACCATGCGCAATCCGGTTGAGGGCACTATTCCGGTAGGCTATCAACCTTATTTGTATGAGAAAAACGATACTGATCGTGTATTAGCTGGAAAAGAATTGGTCAATCCGTTGAAACCAACGGCTGAGAATCTGGAACGGGGCAAACAGGTATTTACCATTTATTGCATGAATTGTCATGGAGATAAAGGTGACGGAAAAGGTTTTTTATTTACTAGCGGGAAATACCCATTCCCACCTAAAACTTTATTATCAGATAAAATTAGGAATGCTCCGGCAGGCGAGATTTTCCATGTGGTTACGGTTGGGTTTGGCGTAATGCCACAGCACGGATCTCAAGTCAGGCCTGAAGACCGATGGAAAGTGGCAATGTATGTGAAGAATGTGTTACAGAAGTAATACTTGAGTTTCGGGTTTCGAGTTACAAGTTAGGGCTTTTGCCCTGAAAGGGTGGCATTTCAATAACCCGGGGTAAGAGAGGAACGAACGCAACCCCGGGATAATGGAAAAAGAAAAGGATCGTCCGTGATTTTAAGCTGGAAAAAGAGATAGCTCTTTTTCGGACGAAAATGAGAATACGCACAAAAAAGCTGAAAAAAAACGATAAAAAGAATATGGACACACTAGAAGATAAACTGATTGTTCCCCGGAAATTTAAAAACCTGTTGTATGGGTTGATCGGCATCGGAGTGATTTCTATGGTTGCCGGATTTTTACTTGATCCGCACCGGGCATGGGCCAATTACCTACTGAACAATTACTATTTTGTCTCAATCGCGATTGGTGCGGCCTTCTTTGGAGCGATACAGTATATTGCCCAGGCTGGTTGGTCATCTGCATTTAAAAGGATTCCGGAAGCGATGGCATCTTATATTCCTGTTGCGGCAGTTTTCTTTTTGCTGATGTATTTCGGAATGCACACCATTTTTCACTGGTCGCACGAAGGAATTACCGAAACCGATGCTTTACTCGCCCATAAAGCGCCTTACCTGAATGTCCCGTTTTTCTTCCTGCGAATGATTGTGTTCTTCGGATTATGGATTGTGATGGTTCGTCTTCTTCGCAAAATTTCTTTGAAAGAAGATTCCGAAGGCGGGATGGAGCACTTTTATAAATCAGAAAAATATTCAAAAGTCCTGATTTTTATTATTGCCATCAGTTTTACTCTGTTTGCAATCGATATGATCATGTCGCTTGATCCGCATTGGTTCAGCGGATTGTTTGCCGCCAAAAGTTTTATTGCAGCTTTTTTGCATGGCGCTACCATAATTACCCTGATTGTTATCATTCTGCATAAAATTGGTCATTTGCGGATGTTGAACCGTAGTCATTTACACGATTTTTCGAGGTATATTTTCATGCTTTCCATCGTTTGGGGATACTTCAATTTTGCCGAGTTTATGATTATCTGGTACGGTAATCTTCCTGAAGAAACTATTTTTTACGTGAGCCGTTCTCACGGAGCTTTTGGTGTACTATTTTTTGTAAATATAATCCTGAACTGGTTTATTCCATTCCTGTTCCTGATGCCGCGAATGACCTCTCGTAGTAAAGTATTTATCTTACCGGTTATCGTGATTTTGATGATTGGCCAGTACACCGAATTGTATTATTACATCTGGCCGGCAGTAGTTCATGAAGCAAAATTCGGTATTTTGGAAATTGGTACTTACCTGGGTTTTTTAGGTTTGTTTGCCTTGGTGGTTACCAGAACTTTATCGAAAGCCAATCTGGTACCAAAAAACCATCCATATCTGGAAGAAAGCATTTATCATCAGTTCTGATGAGTTGTTCCACACAATAAAAAATCCCGAAATCTGAAGAAGGTTTCGGGATTTTTTATTGTGAAGTCAATACGAATTACTTACTTTTCAATACTTCCATTTTACAATCTAATCCAGTCCATTCTTTAATCTTTCCGGCAAATTCAGTTTTCATATTTTCTGGCAGGCTTTTAATCCGTGCGGTACCATGACTAGCTTCCGGAATCAGGAACGATTTGGAGTTTACTTGCTTTGATACCAGTACCCGCGGGGCTGACCAAGTGTCAATTCCGCCGTAGATGTAGAGAATATTGTTACCTTTTTCGTCGAGCCACCGTTGGAAGTTCTGGTACAATTCAGGTGAAAACACATTGGGTTTAGCCGTTTTCGGAGGGAAAATGGCCGATGGATTTGAAGTGAAATGGTTGATATATTTTTTGAATGGGGCAATATTGTATCCGTAGTATCCGGTTTGTGTTGCCTGGTAATAATGCGACGCAAACGAGTCGATATCTTTATCTGAAAAGAATGAGATATTGGAAGTTTTCAGTAATTCGCTGAGGTAATCATCTAGCTTTTTGTTGGTTGGTATACTGTCGCACGATCGCCCCCACTGCCAAAACGAAAAGGAGTATTCAAGTACAGCCAGTTCGTATGATTTTTCGATGTTACCTGTATAATTAAATTTAAGCTTTGCTCCTTTGGCATACCAATTCAGTTTTTCTAGGACTTTATCTTCATTCTTTAACAAAAATTCCTGAAAATCAAAAATTCTTTTCCGGCATTCCTGAGTTCCTATCGTATCCAAAAAGGTATAAATCCGTGTGTCTTCCAGGGCATTGTCAATCGGAGCTACATAAGGAATTGCCACATCCACATCTTCCGGATAAAAATACTTGTAATAGAGCGTGGTTTGTCCGCCTTTGCTGATACCGGTACTAAACCATTTCCCCTTGTATAACCGTTTAAAAAGTTGATTGACGGCATGCAAATCGGCAGCAGCCTGCTCAATGGTCAGGTATTCCCATTGCAGCGAATCTGGTACTGATTTGCCAAAATAACGGTATTCAACACCAATGTTATTGGCATTCAGTATCAGTTCAATTTCATTTCGTCCGCGGCCCATTCCATAGCCATGTGTTTCCATTACAGTGGGATTTCCAAATCCCCGATGTTTTAATAGTACCCACTGATTAAAATATCCTTTCTCCGGATGTTGGTGATCGATGGGTTGTTTCACGAACAGATCGTAAGTCAGAAATGCATCGTCTGGCTTCGTGATATTGGTAAACGAAACATTGGGAAGGTTGAATAACTCACTTTCTAAAAGCAGTTGGTCTGCTTGCCCAAAAGAACTCAGAACGATCAGGCAGAAGAAAATAAATAGCGTAGATTTCATTGCGGATAAATTCAAAATAATTTAGCCTGCAAAATACGGATTGCTGGTGGAAAGTCAAAGGGGAAAAAGTCAGACAATTGAAAACTGCGGACGGTAGAACTGCTTCCTGAGTAGCGAACCGTATCGAACGGAGAAAGTCAGAAGGCCAATAAAAAAGTTTAGTGGCGCTAGCTTATTTAAACCGATAAGCGCCTGAACTGCTCCCTGAGCGCCGATAGGCAGTCGAAGGGGGCATTCCTCTAAACTCGAATATAATGCAGCTGAACCAAACCTTTTTCAAAAGATTTCGAACTGACCAGTTGTAATTTTTGTCCCGGAAAACTTTTGCCAAATAACCTGACTCCATCGCCCAGCAAAATAGGAATAATTGAAATAATCAGTTCATCAAGCAATTTGTCCTGAAGCAATCGATTGACCGTTTCTGCTCCACCATCGCAATAAATGTGCTTGCCAGGTTGCCCTTTCAAAGATGAAATCAATTCAGATAAACTTCCGGAATAAAAAGTGATTTTATCAATTGCCGAATGTGGGCTTCTGGTTAGTACAAATACACTTCGGTCACCATAATACGCATCAAAACCCATTGAAAGGAGTTTGTCATAGGTTTTACGTCCCAAAATAATGGTATCAACAGTTTCTGTAAATGTGGAATAGCCGTAATCTTCGCCCTCCTGTTCAACCTGTGACAAGAAGCTGATGTCGCCATCAGATTTGGCAATAAAACCATCAAGGCTCATGGCGATGTAAAGGATAACTTTGCGGTTGATTGACATGTGTAAAGATTTTTTTTACGAGTTGCGTGTTCCGAGATACGAGTTTCCAAAAACCCGCAACTCGTAACTCGCAACATTTTACTCTTTAGGAAGAACTACCCAAATGATTATTGCTATTTCAAATAGACCAACTCTATCGCTTCTTCCACCGTTTCCACCGGAAGCTGGCAGCTATTATTCTGGCAAATATAGATCAGTGTTTTCCCTGAGACCAATCTGTTTTGCAGTAATGGTAAATCATTTTCGGTTGTTCCGACACAGAAAATTACATTAGGTAAATAGTTTTTCTGAAGTTCTTCCAGCTGGCTGATTGCATTTTCTCCCACAATTGCCACTTCATAATGATTGCTTGTCAGGTTCAGCATCAGTTGCGACCAGTTGCTGTAGCCTGAAGGATAATCAACGATATTACTACTAACCCGGTCGAACATCTGTTGTGCCGTTTTCAGGTAATCAGGCTTATCAAGTAAATAAGTGAGCCGAAACAGATTTTTTGCCATGACCGAGTTGGACGAAGGAATCACATTGTCATGAATTTCGATGATTCGGGTGATTAGGTCTTGCTGGTTATTGGCCGTGAAATAGAAGATAGATTTTTGCTCATCAAAAAACTCCTGAATTGTAATTTCAGTCAGGTGTTGTGCTGTGTCGAGCCATTCTTTTTGTCCGGTAGATTCGAAGATCGAAATAAATGCCTCAATTACAAAGGCATAATCTTCCAGAAACCCGGATATTTTGGCCTGATTGTTTTTGTACGAATGGAGCAGTTTACCATCTCCATTTATCATTTTTTGCTTCAGGAAGTTAGCATTTGCTAATGCAAGTTCCAGATATTTCGATTCGCCAAAAGCTTTGTAGCAATTCACCAATCCGCAGATGGTTAGAGCATTCCATGAAGCCAGAATCTTATCATCCAACCCTGGACGGATTCGTTTCTCCCGCACATTCAGCATAAGCTGTTTCCACGATTGAACTTTTGTTTCTAAATCTTTAATTGTTAACTGATGTTTTTCTGCAAACGAATCGTCGTCTTCTGTTCGCATCAAAATATATTGATTGTGCTCCCAAAACCCCAACGAATTCACATTGTAATAGATGCTGAAAAGTTCAAAATCGGAACCCAAAAGTAGTTGCAATTCTGGTTTTGTCCATGTGTAGAATTTCCCTTCCTCGCCTTCGCTGTCGGCATCAAGCGCCGAATAAAATGCGTTTTCAGAAGAAAACAGTTCCCGTTTCAGGAATTCAACAGTTTCTGAAACGACCTGCTTATAAAGAGGATTTTGATCAGTCTGATAGGCTTCAGTATACAGTTGAAGAAGCTGTGCATTGTCGTAAAGCATCTTCTCGAAGTGAGGAACTTTCCAGATTTCGTCAGTCGAATAACGGGCAAAACCTCCGCCAATCTGATCGTAAAGTCCTCCGAAAGCCATTTTTTGCAGTGTCAGTTTGACCTGATCGATCAGCTTTTCGTCCTGAAATTGTACTCCGGCGCGAAGTAAAAACAGCCAGTTATTCGGAAGCATAAACTTGGGAGCGCCTTTGGTTCCGCCATGTTTGGTATCGAAATGGCCTTGCCATTTTTTCAATAGCGATTGCAAAAGCAATGGATCAATTCCAGAGTTTTCTTTCGAGATCGGGATCAGCGAATTTTGCTCAATTCCCTCTTGCAGTTTTACCGCGTATTCTAAAGTTTCATTTAGATTTTGAGCATAAAATTTGGAAACTGCTTCCAGGGCATGCATCCAGTTCTCCTTCTGAAAATAAGTTCCACCCCAGATTGGCCGTCCATCGGGCAAAGCAATGCAGTTAAGTGGCCAACCACCACGCCCGGTTAAACGTTGTACAGCGGTCATGTAAATATGATCCACATCAGGGCGTTCTTCGCGATCAACCTTGATGCAGATGAAATGATCGTTCATGATTTTAGCTACTTCCGGATCCTCGAATGACTCGTGTTCCATTACATGGCACCAGTGACAGGCAGAATAACCAATACTGATGAGCAAAAGTTTGTTTTCTGATTTGGACTGATTCAACGCTTTTTCGCCCCACGGTTGCCAGTTCACCGGATTGTGTGCATGTTGCAGCAAATACGGTGAGGTTTCGTGAATCAGTTCGTTGGTATGATTGAATTGTTCCATGTTTCTCCCTCAGATTTGATAAGGGAAACAAACGGGTGGGAGAGAAAGTTTTAAACCTCAATCTCACCCCTCAAATAGGTCACTGCTTTTCCGGCAATTAAAACCCGGTCGCCGGAAAGGGTACACCACAATTGGCCAGCACGGGTGGAGAGTTGAAGCGCGGTCATTTCGGTTTTATTCAATCGGTTTGCCCAAAATGGAACTAAAGTGGTATGTGCCGATCCGGTTACAGGATCTTCGTCAATGCCTACTCCCGGAGCAAAAAAACGGCTCACAAAATTGACCTCGTTTCCTTTGGCTGTTACCATTATTCCGCGTGCGTCAGTTTGGTAAAGCAAATGAAAATTAGGTTTCATATTCCGGATAGTTTCTTCGGAATCAAATAGAAGCAAGTAGTCGGTTCGTCCTTTCAATGTAGCTGAAGGTTGAATTCCGAAAGCTTCAGTAAATACAGGAACCGGTTCAACTTCGTGGGACAAATCGGCGGGAAAGTTGAGTTGTAGTTTATCTCCGATTTTTTTGACTGTCAGAATGCCGCTTTTGCTGTTGAAATCAATTTGTTCACCCTGAAAATTCAGTTCGTTGAATAGAATGTGCGCTGTTGCCAGTGTGGCATGCCCGCAAAGTTTTACTTCTGCTTTGGGTGTGAACCAGCGAATGTGAAAATGATCGCCTTCAGGAATGAAAAAAGCGGTTTCCGATAAATTGTTTTCCATTGCAATTTGTTGCATGGTTTCATCATTCATCCATTCGGTTAATGGCACCACTGCTGCAGGATTTCCTTTGAATAAACCGGAAGCAAAAGCATCGGCCTGAAAAATCTGAAGTTTCATCGTTTTAAAATTTTACAGTCAGTTTCAAATTTAGCTTTCGTTTGGTCAGGTAATTGGGTACACCAAACATGTCTCCTGTATTGTTGGCCACCCATAAATACGAAATCGTGTTGTTGATGCCCAACAGGTTGAACACTTCGAGGCTCAGCCACATATCTTTGATTTGATCAAATGCTTTATACCGGTATTTTCGGTGGTCCTGATTGATCAGCACTTTCGAAAAACCGAGGTCTATACGTCGATATGGCGGGATTCTGAAAACATCCATGTAACGTTGAGAATTAGGCGGTCCGGTAGGTAACCTGGATCCATAGAAGGCCGTCAGGTGCATTTTCCAGGTCGGGTTTCCGGGAAAATAATCCTGAAAGAAGATGCTGAAATTGAACCGCTGATCGGTCGGACGCGGAATATATCCGTGATTGTCGCCCAAAATGTCTTCTTCGGTTTTCATTACTGAAAGGCTGGCCCACGATTCAATACCGCTTACAAATTCACCATTCACTTTCATATCCAGACCGGTAGCATAACCAAACGCCTCCTGATCGGGTAAATACCTGATCCTTACATTATCGATCTGGTAAGGAGTCAGGTTCGAGAAGGATTTGAAATACAATTCAGACGAAAACTTAAACGGACGTTCCCATGCGCGGAAAACATAGTCAGTCCCGAAAACAACCTGGGCCGACCGCTGGGCTTTTGTCTTCGGGTGGATGATTCCTTTCCTATCTTTCAGTTCTTTGTAAAACGGAGGCTGGTCATAGATTCCTCCCGAAAGATGAAATTCGAAATTGGCATCCCAATCGGGGTAAAACCGCAAAGTTGCACGGGGACTTAAAATGAATTCATTGTTGTAACTCCAGTATTGCGACCGGATTCCGGCAGTTGCATATAAAGCCCCTTTTCTGATTGGTATTTGGTAGGTGTCCTGAAACCAGGCTGTCAGTCGGGTTGAATTCATGCTGAAATCAGTGGTTGTTGTACTGAAAAGTTCGATCTTATCACCCTGGTATGGAATAGCATAACCGGTTGAGTCACGTAAAATCCATTCGCTCATCCGGTCGTCTATCTTTTCAGTCTGAGCTTTTATGCCCCAATTCAACAGGTGATGTTCCGAATTGTATGCCCCTTTATGTTCAAGGCTGTAAACTGTGGCATCGAGATAATTTCGTGCATGGTTAATAAATGTACCGGTCCCTAAGTTGAGAATGCTATCACCCAAGGCCTCAGAACCTAGATCACGTTCCAATTCGTTTAGATAATAATCTCCCCTGATATCGTATGTTTCTTCTTCTCTGGAATTATAGGCCGAAGCGATAAACTTCAGGTTAAGACGCTCACCGGGATGATAATTGGCCACCAACGCACCGGTTGAGGTAACAAATTTATCCACTTCCTGGCCTTCAAAATAAACTGTAGCGCTGTAGGCCTGATTCCAGGTTCCGAAGCTGGTTTTCCGGGTTTGGGGAATAAAGCCATATTGGTTTTTGGCTATGTTACCCAAAAAAGAAATATCAAATGACGGATTGAATTTGTAGGTCAGATAAGTTTGAGCATCGATGAAACGTGGATCGTATTCGCCTTTTTCGTCAAGCGATCCCAACAGGTAACGGTTGGTTTTATACCGAATTCCGGTAATGTGTGTGAATTTCCCATTTTTGCTGGCGTCTTCCAGTTGAAACGAACCTCCCAGAAAGCTGGCAGAAGCCGAGCCTGCAAATTCTGTTGGCTTCCGGTATTTGATATCGAGAACGGATGACATCTTATCGCCGTACTTGACATCGAAGCCCCCTGCCGAAAATTCAATCGATGAAACCATATCCGAGTTAATAAAGCTCATTCCTTCCTGCTGTCCGGCACGGATCAATAGCGGACGATAAACCTCAATATCATTCACATAGACCAGATTTTCGTCAAAATTTCCGCCCCGAACCGAATATTGCGAACTCAGTTCGTTGTTGGTCGATACCCCCGGCAAAGTTTTGATCAGCGCTTCAACTCCTCCGGTTCCGGCATCTGTCATATTGGTCAGGTATTTGGAGTCGATCCGATCCATATTGGCTTTATTTCTGCGGAGGCGGGTGATCTGCACTTCACCTATTTCCTGATCAACCTGCTGCAACGTCATGTTCAGTTGTATCCTTTGTTCCTCAGAAGCGGTGATATTTTTTTCGACCTTGCGGTAACCAATCATCGAGAACACGATGACCACAGGTTTTTTCGCCGGAATACGAAGCAGGTATTCACCTTTTCGGTCTGAAACAGTTCCGATGGTTGAGTTTTTGAGTGAAATATTGGCAAATTCGACAGGGTTTCCGGAATTGTCGGTCACTTTACCAAATAAAGTGGCATTGTTGCTCTGCGCCAATAAGCCCGCTGAACATTGAAACAGGATGAAAAGGACTAAAAGTGATTGTATTGACCTCATGCCGGCAAAAATAATATTTCTGCTATAATTAACTGTTCAGTGGTCTATAAATTGTTTTTCTACTAAGTATTTATCAAAAAATCTTAAATCAATCCTGTTTCGTGTAATAAACAGGAAAAAGTCATCAGTCATTTGGGAAAAATGATTGATGACTTTCCTGAAGACTCCTAACAAACAGGAAAAAATCTCTGCCTGCGGCAGCTACCGTGTACCCACATCTTTTTCGGGTTATTTACATCCAATGATGTTCCGTTCCTATTGAAATCATTGATGTATAATCTATCTATGTCCCCCGGATTAAAATCCGAGGCTACAATATAAATCATCCCTACGGGATTTATATGCAAGAGCCGTAGGCTCGCTTCATATTGAAGGGATGGAATTTATTCCTTCCATGTGAATTACCACCACAAACCCTCATAGAGCCATAGGCTCGGGTCATTTGAGTTTGTGGGTATACGTTAGCTTCGTCGGGCAGGAATAGTCATTGGAAAAGTTATTTTAATATTTTTCCTAATGACCTTTTCCCCTTTCCTTTTTCCTAATTTTTAGTATTTCCAAACCAGTACATCAGCGGTCTTCATCGCTTTAGTTCCGATCAGGATTTCAGCATTAGCAGGAAGGTTCATCTCATAAACCTTATCCGAATAATTTACTGCAATACCAAATCCATCGCGATATTCGACCATGATCCCTTCAGGATAATTTTCAACCGGAATGCCCTGCTGTTTGTACAGTTTGGTTAATACCTGTTTTTCCAGTTCTCCCGATTTTGAATCGACACCGATGTACGTTACCGTTCCTTTGCCCAATTTTCGCGAAATGACCGCAGGAGTTCCGGCATAAAAATCGCCTTCGTAAGTGGCCCAGGTTTCGGTTCCAACGTTTGGTTTTAGCAAATCGCCCCAACTGGTCCATGCGTAATCCTGATTGTTGAAGCGTATTTTATCGGGCGAATGAGGCATCAGCAAGTCGTACGATTCAACTTCGGCGCCAAACAGTTTCCACATGGGCTGGTAGAATTTGGCCTCCCAGAGGTGTCCGTTCATGTCCTGAATTCCTGTGCGGCAGCTCATCACCAGATTTCCGCCGTTTTCGGCATATCGGGTTAGTTTGTCAATCATAGGCTGATCGATCATTTGGTATGCAGGAACAACCAACACCGGATAATTGGCAAAATTGGTCGTGTCGCGGACAAAATCAACCGGGGCACCAAACGATTTTACGGCTTTGTAGTATTTCAGAAAATGACCTTCCGTATTCCACTCAGTGGTTTGCTTGTTCAGATTGATGCCCTGCACATTGTCGGCATTAAAGAGGATTCCTGTTTTGCGTTGGAGATAAGGCGTTGGTAATTTTGCTTTGGCGTCGTAATTTTTACGAAGTTGATTAATTTCCTGAATAAACTTAGAGAATTCCAATCCGCCGGGAGTCGGAGTAACACCATCGGTTCCAACAATTCCGTAGTGGTACTGTTCGTAGCCGTACAATGGCGCGCGGAAACGATACGTACAGGTAAATTTGCTTCCTCCGGCAAACACATGCCATAACCACATCCTGATGGCTCCCGGAAGCGGTTGCGGATTAATACTACCCCAGTTTACCTGTCCGGGTTGAAGTTCCATCACGCCGTAGGTTCCTTTGAGCGGGCGAAAAAAATCGTTGGCCATAGCAATGCGCGAATATTCTCCCACACGATAGCCTTTTGGCCCAATTCCGCGATCGCTGCCATAAACCATGTAGCGGGTGTAAGCTACAAAATCAAGCTCTTTGCTCATACCAACATATCCAACATCATACATCGGAATATAATTGGAGGTAATGTACTGGAATGGTGCGGTGTATTTCCGAAGAACCTTTGCCTGTTCATCCAAAAAAGTAGCGGTTTCAGTATCGGCAAACCGGTAATGGTCGAGTTGCTGGTGCAGGTTCATTCCCCATTGTTGGTGCATCGGAATATTTATTTCATCAAAATTCGAATAGGTTCCGCTCCAGAAATTGGTTCCCCATGCCTTATTCACGGCATCGATGGTTTTATATTTCTGTTTGACCCAATCGCGGAAACGCTGTTGTGCATCTTTCCCGTAATCCAGAAAACGTCGTGGTTCGTTATCGAGCTGCCAGCCAATTACTCTGGAGTCTTTGCCATAGCGTTTGGCAAGCTCTTCAATCATTTTCATCGAATACTGGCGGTAATAATTGCTTGAAAAAGTGGCATGTTGACGGCTGCCATGATCCATTTTAGTGCCATCTTCTTCGGTTGCCAACACATCTGGGTGCTCACGAACCAGCCAAACAGGAGGTGTAGCCGATGATGTACACAAAATGACTTTAAGCTTATACTTATCGGCCAGTTGCAATGACCGATCGAGCCATTTGAAATCATATTTGCCTTCCTGAGGTTCGAGCTGGGCCCAGGCAAACTCGGCAAAGTGGGTATATTCGAAGCCCATTTTAGCCATGTTCTGAAAATCGCGTTCCCACTGGGTTGAATCCCAATGTTCAGGATAGTAATAGACGCCAACGCTGGTCAAATCTTTGGCTGGGAAAAATTTTTCGGTGTTTTGGGCAATTGCCTGAAAGCCTACGAAAGCCAGGAATAGGCCCAGTAACACTGCTTTTTTTAAGGTAACATAGATTATTCGCATAATGGATGTAATAAAATTAATTGAAAATAAATTGGCATTACAATAATAGTTCATTTCGAAGACATGTACAGTTGTTCTTTTAAATTATCCGATTCAAATCATTTTTTTAGAATTTTCGTTCATGTTCCTTTAGTCATTCAACAGTTAAAACACGTCATTCAAGTCAAATTTCTTTATTTTTTGAAAGTTTGGTAATATCTTCACAAACAATAGTAATTTCAATAATTCCTGAACCAGATGGAACAAAATTGTTCAGAAAACAAGCACCTTCCAGAGAATTTCGAGCTTTTCTTCGATATGATTGAAAATGCCCGCGACGGAATCAACATTACCCAAAACGGTGTTTTCAAATACGTGAATAAGGCATTTTGCGACATGCTTGGATATACCCGCGAGGAATTATGCTGCACAACTGCCTCCGATTTGCTCTTGGCTCCAGATAAAGAACGGATGACCACACAACATTTCAGAAGAATGCAGAGTATTGGCGAATACGGAATTGATTACTCCACTCTTGTTCATAAAAACGGTTCAGAGGTGGCTTTCGAATTTAATGTAACACCAATCACTTACCAGGGAGAAAATGCCTCATTTATCTCGATGCGCGATATTACCGAACGCAAACGGATGCAGGAAGAGCTGGAGCAAAGCGAACAAAAATACCGCAACCTGGTTGAAAACGCTCACGATGGCATCATCATAACTCAATTCGGAAAGTTCAAGTTTGTGAACAAGGCATTTTGCAACATGGTTGAATATTCCGAAGAAGAATTGGTTGATTGCAACTTTCTGAAAATTGTAGCCGACGAAGACAAAGAGCGGCTTAACGAATATCATGCACTAAGAATGGCGGGCGAGAAACACCAAATGATTTACGAAGCGAAAGGCATTACTAAATCGGGAAAAACTGTTTATTTCGAAATCAATACTTCGTACATCGATTACAACGGACACCCCGCCACATTCATTATTTTGCGCGACCATACCGAGCACAGAGTCTTGGAGGAAACCCTTAAAGCCAGCGAATCGAAATACCGCACGTTGATTGAAAAATCGCTGGATGGGATTGTGATTTCCCAGGATTCAAAAGTGATCATGGTAAACAAGGCTTTTGCTGACATGCTCGAATTTTCGGTCGAAGAATTTCTGGAGCAATTCGGTCCCCAATGTATTGAACCTGAAGACAGGGATTGGGTAACCAAATATCATCTCGAAAGGATGAAGGGTAATTTAACCGACCTAACCTTTACCTTGCGATTAATCGGGAAGAACGGGAAACGGGTAATTACTGAGTGTTCTTCAACAGCCATCGAAATTGATGGAAGACCCGCTTCGCTGATCACTTCGCGCGATATTACCTCACGAATCAGGATGCAGAATGCGCTTGAAGAAAGTGAACGAAAGTATAGGGAACTGGCCGATCTGCTGCCACAAACTGTTTACGAACTTGATCTGCTTGGCAATGTAACCTATGTCAATAAAACTGGGCGAAAAACGTTTGGACTTTCAGATGGCGAACTTGGATTTCATTCGGCATCGGTTATTATTCCTGAAGACCGGGAGAGAATGATGGCAAACATCCGAAAAGCAATTCAGGAAAAGCGTAAGGAAGGTGGGACTGAATACACCGCTCTGCGACGTGATGGTACAACTTTCCCTACCATAGTTTACAGCAATGCCATGATTGAAAACGATGAATTGCTGGGAATCCGTGGCCTTATGATTGATATTTCGGAACGCAAAGCAATGGAAGAAGCGCTCCGGAAAAGCGAACAGAAATTCAGGGAGTTGGCCGATCTCCTGCCACAAACAATTTTTGAACTTGACCGCGGTGGCAATGTTACTTATCTCAACAAAGCAGGCCGAATTGCTTTCGGTCTTTCGGAAAATGATATAGATTTTCCGGCAACCAGCGGCATAGTACCTGAAGACCACGAGAGACTGTTGGACAACATCAAAAAAGCCTTTGTCGAAAAAGGAAGAGATGGCGGTATGGAATATACCGCAATACGCCGCAATGGTTCGACTTTCCCGATCGTAATCTATAGCAGTCCGATGATTGAGAACAACGAAATAAAAGGCATCCGCGGGTTAATCGTTGATATTTCGGAACGCAAAGCAATGGAAGAAGCGCTCCGGAAAAGCGAAGAGCATTACCGTCATGTGATACAAAGCTTACAGGAAGGATTGTTTGTGCTTCAGGATGAAAAATTCCTGTTTGTGAACGATGCCATTGTTGACATTCTCGGATATACCGTTGAAGAAATGACCGGAAAACATTTTGGTTCGGTTGTTCCTCCCGAAATGAGGGAAACAGCGATCAAAAGAAACCTTGGGCGTAAGGCCGGTAATTCAGATTCGTGGAGCTACGAATTCAGGCTTTTGCATAAGGATGGGAAAACCCGCATCCCGGTAATTCTTTCGACCAAACTGACCGAACTCGATGGAAAAACCGCCATTGTAGGCACTGCTAAAGATATTACAGATCGCATTAATGCTGAGGAAGAGATTAAAGCTGCTCACAAAAGGCTGGAAGAAATTAACCGCGATTTGGAACAAACCATCCGGGAACGCACCAAAGAACTGACCAAAGCTAATACGCAGTTGTTAAAGTTGCAAAAGGAAAACCTTCAGTCGCAGTTCGATGTGCTAAAACAACAGGTAAACCCACATTTCCTTTTCAACAGCCTGAATGTGCTGACTTCATTGATCAGACTGGAGCCTGAACTGGCTGAAAAATTTACCGAACACCTGGCCAAAGTTTACCGCTATGTGCTCGAAAATAAAGATAATGAACTGGTTAATCTGAGTACCGAAATTAGCTTTTTGGATGCTTATATTTTCCTGATTAAGATCCGGTTTATGGATAAAGTGGTGGTAAACATCCGCATCCCCGACGACAAGAAGAACTTCAGGATTATTCCGCTGGCCATGCAGTTGCTAATCGAAAATGCCATCAAACACAATTCGATGTCGAAGAAGTCGCCGCTGGTGATCGATATTTTCATCGACGAAACCAATCATCTGAACGTAGTGAACAACCTTCAGGAGCGTGAAGCCCACATGACTTCAACCGGCGTTGGCCTGAAAAACATACAAAACCGCTACCGGTTGCTAAATAACACGATTCCGGTTTTCGAAAAAACAGAAACGCATTTTGCGGCACGGATTCCGTTGGTGGCGGAATGAGGAAAAAAAGAAAACCCCCTCTAGCTCCCCCGAAGGGGGAGGACTCGGCTGCAAAGGCTTTCACAATGAATGAAATACGTGTAAATTAAAACCCCGTAGGAGTGAAATATTTGCAGCCCCGGGGTGGAATGAGGAACGAATGAAACCTCGGGGAAAGTAGGACAAGGCGCAATCCGTCCGCGGGAAAACGTTGAACAAAAAAATAGCCTGATTTCGGACGGAACAGAGAAAATAATAAATAGATAACAGAATAAAAAAAGATTTTAAAATGAAGGTTGTTATTATTGAAGATGAAGAGTTTGCAGCACGCAGGCTGGAGTGCATGATTCGTGAGATTGATCCCGGCATTCAGATAGTCGCCAAACTCGAATCAGTTGTCGAATCGGTTGAATGGTTTCGGAAAAATCCGATAGCAGACCTGATTTTTATGGACATCCACCTGGAAGACAACCTGAGTTTTGCGATATTCGACAGCATTTCAATTGCTTGTCCGATCGTTTTTACTACCGCGACTGACGAATTATCGACCCGGGCTTTTAAACTGAAGAAGATCGATTTTCTGCTGAAACCGATTGTGCAAACCGAGTTGGTCAAAATGGTAGAGAAATACCACAACCTGCCTGAAAGCGAGCGCAGAACGGTAAATGCGTCACTCTTTACCGATATTGTGAAGAAATCATAGTTGAGACTGGGAGACAAGGAGACAGGGTGATAAGTCGATACACTTGGAACTTGGAATTTGAAACTTTAAATTAATAACCATGAATGTCCTGATTATTGAAGATGAACAACTGGCCGCACGCCGCCTCGAAAGTATGGTGATGGCCTATGACCCAACCATTAAAGTATTGGCAAAACTCGAATCGGTGGAAGATTCGGTAGAGTGGTTTAAAACAAATCCACATCCCGACCTGATTTTTCTGGATATTCACTTGGAAGACGACCTTAGCTTCGCTATTTTCGACAAGGTGAAGGTTGATTCACCCATCATTTTTACAACGGCGTTCGACGAATATGCCATTCGTGCGTTCAAGCTGAAAAGCATTGATTACCTGCTGAAGCCCATTATTCTGGAGGAACTGAACAACGCCATTGCCAAGTACAAAGCATGGAACGGGCAAAAAAACGGCATCGATATGTCGGCTTTGTTTGATTTAATCAACAAAAAGGAAGTCAGCTACCGCGAACGTTTTTCGGTATCGTACGGCCAGAAAATCAAATCGTTTGGCGTATCAGAAATTGCTTATTTTTACTCAAAAGAAGGCATGACCTACGCCGTTTTGAACGACACGAAACATTACCCGGTTGACTATTCGCTCGATAATTTACTGAACGAACTGAATCCAACTGATTTTTTCAGGATTAACCGGCAATACCTCATCAAACACAGTTGCATCAAGCAAGTGCACGTATTCCCGAAAAGCCACCTTAAACTGGAGCTTTCGCCCAAGCCATCCGATGACACCTTCGTCAGCATCGACAGAGTTACTGCGTTTAAAAAATGGCTGGGAGAGTAACCAATGAGAGCATGGAAAACGAAAAATGAAGTTGAAATAGTCCAGGTTTTGAGTGGACGGAGCAATTCGTATCTGGTTGTTTCTGAAAACGGAAATGTTTTGATTGACACCGGAAAAACATCGGACTTCATTCGGTTACAAAAGAATATTGATGCATTGAAACTTCCAAAGAAAAATATTGACTTTTTAATTTTAACCCATACGCATTTTGACCATTGTCAGAATGCTTTTGCCCTAATAGAACAAGAGAATTGCTCGATAGTAATGAGCGAAAATGAAGCGGTTTTTGCGGAACAAGGATACACTCCTTTGCCCAAAGGGACATTTCCACTTACCAGATTTATCTCGAAATTAGGAAACAGGATTGGGAAAAGTAAGTTTGGATATAAGCCTTTTATTCCGGATAGGTTGGTAACCGGTGAATTAAATTTGGAGGCTTATAAAATTACCTTGATTCCAACTCCCGGACATTCGAAAGGTTCTATCAGTGTAATTGTTGACAATGAAATTGCCCTTGTTGGCGATACTTTGTTTGGAGTTTTCAGGAAATCGGTATTTCCGCCTTTTGCTGATGATGTTGATGAAATGATAAACTGTTGGGGACAACTTTTGGAAACCAATTGTACGATCTTTTTGCCCGGACATGGAAAAGAAATAAAACGGGAATTGTTACAAAATGAATATAACAAACACACCAGAAACCCGGGCAGTGGTGATGCCCGGTAAAGTTTTAAGTAATTTTAGGATTGTCACTATGGTAATTTACCCGATATATACCTTGGATAAGTTAAAAACGAATTACAATAAAGAAAGAACGGATGGAACAAATGGGTTCATCCGTTTTTGTTTAAATCAGGTGCTAATCTGAATTTATTTGCTCCAATATCAACTTCAATCCCCAAAAAACAGGTTTCAAAAATCCTTTCAGGATATTCAATATCTTATAGTTGCTTCTACCTTTCGATATAATTACCTTCGTTTACTTATTTTATCGAAGACCATGATATGAAAAAACAATTTAAAAAAGAAGTGGCAATAGGACTTGAACGTACAAGCTCAATTCCTGACGAAACCCTTACCGAAATGGATTTGGAACCCTTACCGAAATTGGTTCAGAAGTACATCAGGTACACAGGCGCGTTGGGTAAATCCAAAGTAAAAAATGTGCGTGTTGAGTTTAATGGAAAAATTCGTGGAAATCCTGAAGATGGTTGGATGAAATTCAAATCGGTACAGTACAATTTCTTCGATGAGCCAACCCGTGCTTTTTACATCAAGGCACGAAAGATGGGCATACCTGCATTTGGGTTGCATCTATACAAAGATGCCACCGCAATTATGGTAATTAAACTTGCCGGATTGTTTAAAATAGTTGATGCCAAAGGCCCTAAAATGGACCAGAGCGAAACAGTTACCGTTTTCAATGATATGTGTCTGATGGCACCCGCTTCACTCATAAGTAAAAATATACAATGGGAAGAAGTTGATTCTGTTACCGTGAAAGCAAAGTTTACCAATGGGAATATTACCATCGGGGCAACCCTTATATTTAACGAAAAAGGGGAGTTAATTAATTTTATTAGTCCCGATCGTTTCGAATGCAACGATGGGATACATTATTATAACTATTCCTGGTCAACACCAGCATCCAATTATAAAAAACTAAATGGATATAACATATTCACCTTTGGAAAAACCATATACCACAGGCCTGATATTGATTTTTGCTATGGTGAATTCAATTTGTCAGGAATTACCTATAATGTAAACCAGTAATCACAAATCATTAAAAAACCAATGAAACGAATACTAATCTTTATTTCGGCAGCTTTGATTTTGTTATCAAATAAGGAATGCAAACGATGAAAAAATTCTTAACTATTGCAGCCTCACTGCTTTTAATCTTTAATGGCATTGGTGCACTGTACGGAGGGTTGAACCTCATTACCCATCCTGATGGAAGTAGTATGCAAATGTCCATGGACTTCCTGAAACATACCCCGTTTCAGAATTATCTTATTCCCGGAATCGTACTTTTTATAGTAAACGGGTTGTTCAGCTTTATCGTTCTAACGGCACTTATTTTCAGGTATTCGTATGCATCATGGCTTGTGCTGGCACAGGGCACTATACTTACCGGATGGATTTGTATCCAAATTCTGCTGATACAAACAATTCACCCACTTCATATTATCATGGGATCAGTTGGGATCGCACTTATTGCTGTTGGGTGGTTGCATAAAAAATACCTGCTTAACGTGCATAAGTTTCAGTCATAAACTATTGTTACAAACTTCAAGAAAAGTATAACTTGCCATAAGTAAAGCAAACGTTCAATCAAAACAATGGCCGCCTATCAAAAACTAATAATCTATTACTTCTCCGGAACAGGCAATTCCCGGAATGTCGCCTTGTGGTTGTCAAATGTGGCCAAAGGAGATAACATTGAAAGCCGGTTAATAAATATTGGCCAAATCGACAGGTTGACCATTGAGCTGCCCGATCCTGATGCATTGGTTGTGTTTGTTTCGCCCATTCACGGGTTCAATTATCCGCCTGTAATGATGCACTTTATCTTGCGATTTCCGAAAGGGAATAACAAAGTTTTGCTGATGAATACCCGCGCCGGAATGCTCATTGGCAAATGGATTACCCCAGGACTGACCGGAATCGCATTTTACTTTTCTGCGCTTATCCTGAAACTCAAAGGATATTCGATTAAATCCATGTTTCCGGTCGATTTGCCCTCGAACTGGATTTCGGTGCATCCCGGATTGAATGAACGAACCGTGAAATATCTGCACGAACGAAATCAGGAAAAAGTATATCGGTTTGCCCAAAAAGTATTTTCAGGAGGAAGTGATTTCCGTGGATTATACGAAATTATTCAGGATACACTGGTTGCCCCGATTTCACTGGGATACTATTTTATGGGCAGATTCCTGTTTGCCAAAACCTATTTTGCCTCAGCCGATTGCGACAACTGCGATTTGTGCATCAAATCCTGCCCGGTTAAAGCCATCAAAAAGGTCGATAACCGTCCATTCTGGACGTTCAACTGCGAAAGTTGCATGAAGTGCATGAGCAACTGCCCCAAAAAAGCCATCGAAACAGGTCACGGATACATATTGGTATTTTCACTTCTCTTTTCACTTTTACTTTCGGGGCTGTTTTACAAGTATTTCGCTGAACTGTTTTTTGATATTGAACACACGTTCGCTGGCTTTCTGGTGAATTCGGCTTTGTTTCTTGTAACATTGGCTGTTTGGTACCGGATCATTCATTTTGCCATGCGATTCAGGTTTGTTGAGCGAATCATCGTTTATACCTCGCTCACCAAATACAAGTTTTGGGGTCGGCGTTATAAAGCGCTGAAAACAAATAAAACCAGTTAACCTTTCCATCTCTCCATTCATCGGTAGAAACAAGCCATTCATGCCATTTTGTTTTTCCTGAACGAAACATTGGTTTTATTTTCACACTGAAAATCAAAAACCATGAATCAAACTGTTATCATCCGGGAAGAAACTCCGGAAGATTATACCTCTGTAATTGAATTGACTGCAAAAGCCTTTGAGAGTATGCCTTTCAGCGATGGAGACGAAGATGAGCTCGTTGAAAGACTCCGGAAAGCTCCGACTTTTATTCCTCAACTTTCGCTGGTAGCCGAACTCGATAATCGTTTGGTAGGTCACATTTTGTTTACCCCGCTAGTGATCGAAAACGGACAACAACAATTTCAGTCGTTGGTTTTAGGCCCGGTTTCAGTCCTTCCTGAATATCAAAAGCAAGGAATTGGCGGTCAACTCATCCTTGCCGGACAGCAGAAAGCCAAAGAGCTAGGATTTCATTCGGTTATCCTGATTGGTCACCCGGAATATTACCCGCGATTTGGGTACAAAACCGCTTCAGGATGGGGAATTAAAACGCATTACGAATTGCCTTCCGATGATGTTTTTATGGCTGTTGAACTCACCGAAGGCGCATTAGACAATATTTCAGGCATGGTTATTTTTCCGCCTGAATTCGGAGAGTAAATTTTAAGATAGCCCCATCGGGGCGAAATATTTATAGGGAACAAAAAGGAGAATGATTTTTAGCGTCGGCGCATAAGAGTTGATAAAAGCGAAAATCTTTTTTCCGATGCAATAGAACCGAATCAATTTAAAATGATTTGTAACGAAATAAACCCAATAAACGTCTGATTACAGCGAAAACAAAAACAAAATTCAGAAAACAGAACCATGAACAACAACCCAAAAGCAGTCATCATCGGAGCCGGAGTTGGCGGGTTAACCACCGCTAATTTTCTGGCAAAGAATGGCTATTCAGTCGAAATTTACGAGAAAAACGCCAATCCGGGCGGTCGCTGCGGGCAGATGATTCAGGAAGGTCACCGCTTCGATTTGGGAGCCACCATTTTACTGATGCCCTCGTTGTACAAACACGTTCTTTCCGAATTGGGAATTGATCTGGAGAAGGATTTGGAAACCACTTCGCTCGAACCGGTTTACAAACTTTTTTTCGGAAATTATACCGACTTTGCTTTTACCCGCGATCCGGAAAAAATGAAAACTCAGCTTGAAGCCATTGAACCCGGCAGCTTCCCAAAATATCAGGAATATGTGAAGGAAGGTTACGAGTATTTCAAGCTTTCAATGAACGATTTGCTTGGCAAAAACTTCGATCACTTGTTCCAGTTCGTGAATTTCAAAAGCGTGCGACTGCTTCTGAAACTGAAAATCTACCTCTATCATACCGATTATATCAGACAGTTTTTCAAAGACCAGCATTTGCAGATGGCTTTCACCTTTCAGAATATATACGTAGGGCAGAATCCGTATCAGGCACCGGCCTTTTTCTCGATGTTGCCCGGAGCCGAAATTGCCGAAGGAGCCCTGTTTCCCAAGGGCGGAATGCACCGTGTCGTGGAAGCATTACTTGCCTTAGCCGGCAAGCAGGATGTGAAGATTCATTATAAAAAACCAATCGAAAAGATTCTGGTTGATGGTAAAAAGACCTACGGAATCATGCTCGAAGATGGCACCATCATCCATGCCGATTTGGTGATTGCCAATGCCGATTTGCCCTATGTTTATGACCGGCTTTTGCCCGATAAACGAAAAGCAAAAAGTCTGAAAAAGAAAAAATATTCCTGCTCGGCCATTGTTTTTCACTGGGGCGTCGATAAAGTTTATCCTGAACTCGAACACCACAGTGTCTTCCTGAATGATCCTTACAAACAGGGGCTTGAGAAAATTTTCAAAGAAAAATCATTGGCAGAGAATCCAAGTTTTTATATCCATGCCCCGGTTCGTAGCGATAAGTCTGCGGCTCCCGAAAACCACGATACACTTTCTGTAATTGTTCCGGTAGCTCATCTCGACGAAAAGTACGATCAGGATTGGAAAAAACTGAAACAAATTGCACGCGAAGGAGTCATTCGGCGACTGGAAGAAGCAGGCTTGTACGATATTGAAGAACACATTAAATTTGAGATTTGTTACCTGCCCAAAACATGGGAAAGTAGCTGCAATGTGACCCGTGGTTCGGTGTTCGGAAGTTTGTCGCATTCCATTTTTCAGATGGGCTATTTCCGTCCGCACAACCAACATAAAAAGTATAAAAATTTGTATTTTGCAGGTGGAAGTACGCACCCCGGAAATGGCGTGCCACTGGTGCTTTTAGGCGCCAAACTTACCAGCGAACGTATTTTAAATGACGCAAAAACAAAATATTAAACACGGCGACACAGCGGCACGGCGAAAAAGAAGATTTTAAAGTGATAAAAATTATGGCGTATTTATTAAATAACTCACCCCGAAATCTGCGAGCAGACTTCCCCCCGCTCTTCCAGAAGAGAGGAGAAGAGCACCAAAGGTACGAAGGGGTGAGTCGGAATATTAAAATTGTAAATAGTAAATCGTCCAATTGTAAATAGCAACATGGAAACAACAGTTCAGACCCAAACCGACCTGTACCTCGACATTTTCGATTCCATCGATTTCGAAAAAATTGTCGATCACCCCAATATCCTGATTGCTGCCCATTTCTGGGACAGAGAACGCTATCAGGCGGCCAAAAACTGCTACAAATTTATGCGGGCCATCGACGATCTGATCGATGACTATAAAACCGAGCATGTAATCATTGCTCCTGAAAACCAGGCACAGTTTGAGGCCGATGTTTACCGGTGGATCAATACCATTGCCGAAGCATCACAGAACAATCCTTTACAGGCCGAACTGCTTGAAACGGTTGAGCGGTTCAGTATCCCGTTCTGGCCACTCGAAGCCTTTAAACAGTCGATGATTTACGATATTTACCACGATGGTTTCCCAACATTGCAAGGTTTTATCGATTATGCGGGCGGTGCCTCTGTGGCTCCGGCTTCCATCTTTGTGCATTTGTGCGGATTGACCCGGAAAGACGGGAAATATTTGCCGCCGGTTTTTGATGTGAAAGAAGTAGCCACACCCTGCGCTATTTTTAGTTACCTGGTGCACATTATCCGCGATTTCGAGAAAGATCATCTCAATAACCTGAATTATTTCCCGGATGACCTGATCGAAAAAAATGGTCTTGACCGCGAAAAACTCTTAAAAATGGCCAAAGGAATGCCTGTTGATCAAGGTTTCCGTAACCTGATTCGTGAATTGTATGAAGTTGCAGACATTTACCGTCTGAAAACTTATGAGATGATTCAGGAAATCAGGCCTTATGTAGAACCACGAGGGCAGTTGAGCCTTGAAATCATTTTTGCCCTTTACCTCATGGTTTTCGAGCGCATCGACATCGAAAACGGAACTTTCACCACAGAAGAACTTAATCCCACCTGGCAGGAAATCAAAGAACGGGTTGGACAGGTGATTGAGCGGTTCGAAGTGGTCTAAATTTCGATAGGGTTTTAATTCTGCCTCTCTGAAGTATGAGACAATCCATTTTTAACAGGCTCAAGAATGATATTTAAAGGTGAAACAGTTCAATGATCCGAAATAATAAACAATAGAAAACAGGTCATGACAGGTAATACAAAGGTTTGTCCAGTTGAAATAGCTGGCGGATTGGATAACCCGATCAGAAGATTTATTCAAAATCCTAAAAAGATAGTGAAACCATTCCTGATGCCAGGAATGGTTGTACTTGACTTAGGTTGTGGTCCGGGGTTTTTTACACTGGAAATTGCAAAATTACTTGATGGTTCAGGTAAAGTAATTGCCGCCGATTTACAAGATGGAATGCTTGAAATGGTGAGGCAAAAGATTCGCGGAACTGAATTGGAGCAAAGGATAGAACTGTATAAATGTCAAGATCAATCGGTTGGCGTAAGCGAAAAAGTTGATTTTATTCTTGCTTTCTATATGGTTCATGAAGTACCAAATCAGGAGAAATTATTTCAGGAATTGAAATCAATTTTAAAACCCAATGGGAAAATATTTATCGTTGAACCGAAATTTCATGTAACCGGAAAATCATTTGAAACAATGCTTGATATAGCCTCAAACAAAGGATTTGATATTATTCACAGACGAAAATCATTCCTCAGCAGATCTGTTTTATTGAAAACGAAGTAATTAAAGCAACATGGAAGCAAATGTTAATACCCTATTTGAAACATCTGTTATTAATCGTCTTAACAAAGATGAAAGTATTGATGCAGAGCGATGGACAGAACTGGAACGGGGAATTCATTCCGCATTGGAAACATATTCCAATGTCCACCGCGGCAGCGGGCATTTCTCAATGGTAACAACACATCTGTTTGAGGAAGCCAGGAACATCGTTTTGGAATATCTGAGTCTAAAGAAAAGTGAATATACTGTAATCTTTACCGAATCAAGAAGTGCAGGTATGTTCAAAAAACTTCTTCCCTCGAATTCATTTCAAAATTTATCAAGTCAGGATCTCAGCCTGTCGTTGGGTGTAAATGCATTGGCCGTAAAAAGAAATGTATTGTCCAAAGTTGCTCCTTTACAAACCGGAGGTGGTACCGCCAGGCTTATTGCCAAAGATTGGATCGTTTGGTCGAAAGGTGCTGATAAATTCGAAGCCGGCACACCTGCCATCATAAATGTCATCGCGTTTGCCAAAGCCCTGCGCATGATTCGTCATTCCGGGAAAGATATATTCAGGAATCAGGACACCAAAAAGCTGACGGCCACAGATATTCTGTACTACGACGATCTGGAGAAATTCTCTGGTCGGGAACTGCTTAGTGAACTGAGGAAGACGCTGATCGGTAGCGGTGTTCAGGTTCCTACCATGAAAGGTATTCAATCGTTTATCAACCTCGACAACAGCGCCAGTACCCGCACGTTTAGGCCGATATGGAATGCTTTTCGAAAGACATTACGCCAACCCGAACAAGTAAAGCAAGCAGTTGTTCGTGAGGTAAAGTCCATTTGTTCCGGAGTGCTTGGCGCACCCGCTGATGCCTATGATGTCATCTTTACTTGCAACGCCACCGAAGCCATTAATCTAGTGGCCCGGAGTTTTAGTCGTGAATCAGAAGAAGATACCGAGCCTGTTGTACTTAATACGCTCCTCGAACATTCTTCGAACGATCTGCCCTGGCGAATGGTTCCCGGCTGTTCGGTGGTCAGGTTATCGATGGATGGCGAAGGTTTTATCGATTTGAAAGAGATGGAAAGCATCATGAATGCTTACAATAACGATGGCCAGTACGGGAAAAAAAGGATCAGGCTGGTAGCTGTTAGCGGCGCCTCGAATGTCCTTGGCGTTTGTAATAATCTGAAAGAAATTAGCCGGATTGCTCATCGTTTTGGGGTACAGTTGCTGGTTGACGGAACACAATTGGTCGCACACCGGAAGATTGCTATAGAAGAAAGTGGCATCGACTATTTCGCCTTCTCAGCCCATAAGGTTTATGCACCATTTGGCACAGGGGCGTTGGTGGTCCGAAAGGGTTTGCTACATTTCAATGCAAAAGAATTGGAAGAAATTCAATCATCCGGAGAAGAAAACGCCGGAGGTATTGCAGCTTTAGGTAAGGCCCTAAGTCTGTTAAACCGCATTGGCATGGACGTAATCGAAGAGGAAGAACAGATGCTCACCCGGAAGGTTTTAAATGGGTTGTCCCAAATAACCGGCCTCGATATTTATGGAATCAAAGACCCGGAATCACCCCGGTTTACAAACAAAATTGGGGTGATTCCCTTCGCACTAAAAAACAAAATGGCTACCCAGGTTGGAAAAGAACTGGCATTAAATGGTGGAATTGGCGTACGGACTGGTTGCCATTGCGCACATATTACGGTCAAGCATATTCTTCATGTCGGGCCTGGTCTCGAGAAGTTCCAAAAACTGATTGTGACTTTGTTCCCTCAATTATCACTTCCCGGGGTGGTAAGGGTAAGCCTGGGCATCGAAAACAACGACGCTGATGTTGATGCCTTAATTAATGCATTGCGTACAATAGCCGATAAGTCACAAAACTCATCACAAAAAGAAGTCAAACCGCAGGTGAAAGATTTTATCCGGATTTCGGCTGAGCGGGTTTATAATTGACGAAAAAGAAGAATTTGGCGGATTAATTCCGGATTATTGTGGTAATTTCTGTATAAATTGGACGGTTATTTTGTAAATTTATATAGACTTTTAAAACCAAAAATCATGGCCTCAATTACATGTCCCGAATGCAAAAAACACATGAGTGTTTTTGAAGTGGTCTGTTTCAATTGTGGTTTTATCATGACTGATGAAGAAAGAGACAGACAGTTAAAGGAATTGGAAAAACAAAGGTACGAGGACTCATTAAAAGAGAATTCTCCACCTAAAGGAGTGTTGAAACATCCCAGAGAACATAAGTTAGAAAAGAAACTAAACACGATTAGTTTAGGTTTCTTTAAAATTGGATGGGCAGAAATGGTTGTACCCCTGATTATTATTCTGCTGATTATCATGGTGATCCTGTTAATGTTCATGTAAGCTCGCTCTGCGTCTCTCTCAGCATTCGTTTAAACACTAGCGCCAGCGGGGTAGATGAGTTTTATAAATGTATTTATTCTCAAATACCGGAAAGGAAAAGAAAACATTAAGGCAAGCCTATACAAAGCAAAATAGGATGAAGAAGAGTTAAAATGCCAAAGGTATGGCAGACTTATATCACCACTTCGTGGTTTAAAATAGCTTTATCCAACATTTTCTATCCGCCGGCTGGCGGATTACAACCCTTCAGGTTTAAAAATCCAATTCTTGATTCGCATAAATAAGGTAATAAGGTTGTTCGTTGGGGAAAATGGTTCTCTACTTAGGTTTAAAAGTACATGATAAGGTTTTAAAACCTTATTTTTTTAATCAAACCTCAGTAGAAATTTTATACACAGGTTCTTTTTTAACCTTATTAACTTGTTGTATTTCAATTGTTATCTGTTCAATTTAATATCGAACTCTCGTTATTTAGAAAACTTAACAGCCATCAGTAAACAAAGCTCTTCGTCGTGGGTTTCATGAAATAAAGTATTCAGGTAAACATTAAAATTGAAGCACGATGAAAAAACTTTTAATTCTTTCAGTTTTTATGGGACTTATTCAATCTCTTTCAGCACAATCCCTTAAGGCAATTAAATATGCCGACGACACACAGGAACTCAATGGACTGGTTACCTCCAATGCGGGGAAAAACTTGCCTGGAGTATTAATCCTTCCGGCCTGGATGGGAATTGACGATGAAGCCAAAACAGCGGCGCTTCAGCTCGAAAAAGAAGGATATATCGCTTTTGTCGCCGATATCTACGGAAAAGGAAACACTCCGACCGACTTTGGCAGCGCTGCAAAAATTGCCACACAGTTTAAAACCGATTACAAATTGTACCAGAAACGCATTTCACTGGCACTGGAACAATTGAAAGCTGCAGGGGCACAAAACGGCAAGATTGCCGTAATTGGCTATTGTTTTGGCGGAAGCGGTGCATTGGAAACTGCACGTGCCGGTTTTGATGTTGCAGGAGTTGTTTCCATTCATGGCGGCTTGGGAAAAGCTTCCGACCGGCCAAACGGACTAATTAAAACAAAAATTCTGGTGGAAAACCCTGCCGAAGATAAAGGGGTGACCAAAGAGGTTTACGACAGCCTGGTGAAGGAAATGAGCGAGGCAAAGGCCGACTGGCAAATCATCACCTATGCCAATTGCGGGCACACGTTCACAAATCCAACCTCAAAAGAATACAACGAAGTAATGGCTAAACGCGCCTGGAACCATACCCTTTTGTTCCTGGGCGAATTGTTGAAATAATTTGCCTGAAATCTTTATTTTTGACTTACCCCACACCTTGCAGGCTCGGCGTTTCCCCTCCCTTTTTAAAGAGAGGGGGGAGGCAAGCGAAGCGAGCCTGGGGTGAGTCAGATATAATAAATTCACAATAAAACGCTGGAATTAAATAAGTTATTCATGATAAAAATCAAAATAGTAAACACAGATTTGGAAGTTGCTCCGATTAATCTCGGGGGAAATGTTTTCGGATGGACGCTGGACGAAAAACAATCGTTCGAAATTCTGGATGCCTTTGCCCATGAGGGGTTCAATTTTATTGATACCTCCAACACCTATTCGTGGTGGGTAAACGGCGTTGGGGGCCAGTCGGAAACCATTATCGGAAAATGGATGAAAGCGCGTGGAAACCGTAACAAAATGGTGATTGCAACCAAAGTGGGTTCGCAAACCAAAGAACATCCGGTTGACATCAGCAAAAAGCAAATCCTGAAATGTGTGGACGAGTCGCTGCAACGCCTGCAGGTAGACTGTATCGATTTGTACTACACACATTTCGACGACGAAAAAACACCTGTTGAGGAAACGATGTCGGCTTACAACGAAATTGTCAAGGCTGGTAAAGTGAGATACATTGCTGCCTCCAATTTAACGCCTGCCCGTCTGGTTGAATCGTTTGAAGTTGCCGAAAAGAACGGCTTCTCGAAATATGTGGCTTTGCAACCGCACTACAATTTGGTTGTGCGTACGAACTATGAAACCAACTATTTGCCGTTAGTCGAAAAATACGGACTGAGCGTTTTTCCTTACTACTCACTGGCAGCAGGTTTCCTGACCGGTAAATACCGCACAGTATCTGACTTGGGCAAAAGTGTCCGTGGCGCTGGGGTGGAAAAGTATTTGAATGAAAAAGGACTGGGTGTGCTGACTGCTTTGGATCAGGTGGCCGAAAAACACAAGGCCAAACAAGCCACTGTTGCATTGGCCTGGCTATTGGCACAGCCACATGTTGGCGCACCCATTGTAAGTGCAACCAGCCAAAACCAGTTACAAACCTTGTTCGATGCTCCTAACTTGAAGCTTGATGCCGATGATTTAGCCTTACTTGATCAGGCCAGTAAATAATCCTATACTACTCTTTGTTTGAGCACCAGAGGTTGCGAGGTGGCAGAGTCAGGGTTTCACTCCAAAGTGAAGCCCTGACTTGTTTTAGAGTTGAAACGTGATCAAACTCTATTCCTTTGAATCTGAGGAAGTGAACTTCACAAAAATAATCCGTTCTTCCTGGCTCATTTCATAAATGGCTTCTTTTTCGTCTTTAAGAAAATATCGAATTCCTATGTTCAAATACCGCAGAGGATATGTAAATTCAGTTTTTTTATTAAAAAGTTCTTCCAGAATGTGTTGAAGTAATTCGATGCGGAAGGGCTTTATTTCCTGATATTCACGAAGTATTCGGAAAACAACATTCGAAAGCAAAGCCGATAGTTTTTCATTGGCTCCGTTTGCTTCGCAGATTTGGAGTAGCTTTTTAAATATGTCTTTTACGGCATCCTCACTATTCTCTTTGCAAAGCAAAACTAATGCATCTTCCAACTTAGTTATAAACTCAAGCCGTCCTGGTTTTGAGAATAGAGTTTCAATTGAGAAAATTGCTTCGGAGGTTTCTTTGAGAGCAAATTGGGTTTCAATTAAACACACAATATAAATACTAGTAATATCATCATCCACAATATCTAAGAAATCAATAGCTTTCAAAAAGGCATTTTTAGCATCTTCGAATTTTTCCTGAACACCATAGATTAAACCAAGATTATGCCAGACTTCATGATTCTCAGGTTTTAAATCAAGGCATTTTAAACATGACTCTAAGGCCTTATCATATTGCTCAGTTATGGTGTAAACTTGCCCTAAATTACCCCATGGGAAAGCGACATTTGGATTAATTGAAACCGCTTTTGAGTATGCTTTAATAGCTAAATCATATTGCTTGGCCTCGAAATAAGTTGCTCCAAGATCGTTCCAGGACTTCTCATTATTTGAATTTATTTCAATACTTTTTAGATAAGCACTAATTGCATTATCATACTGTTTAACCCCACTATATGACGTAGCCAGACTATACCATGCATTCTCGTTGTCATCCCTTAATTCAGTATATTGAAGTAAAGAATCAATGGATTTTTCATAAGAACCGATATAGCTGTACAATAGACCAAGAGAAAATAAAATCTCATTTTGATTTGGATTGAACTCTAGATACTTTTTGTAAATAATGACTAATTTTTCCCATTCTTGATGTTTTATAAGCTTCTGGACTATATTGAGTGAGTCATCATCTGACTGCTCTTGATGTGCGATTTCATCAATCATTTTTTTTGCTTCATCTGGTTCACAACACATATCAAGCTTTTCTACCTCTTCTTCTTTTAATTTCCATGAGCTCAAAAATTGAGAACGAACCATTTCGTATATTTTAGCCTCTGATTGATATAACTTTCGGATAGTTTCAGGTTGAAAACGCTCTAAATAATTGAAATGCAGATACTTTTCTTTAAGTTGTTCCGCTGTATAAAGTTGTCCCAAAAAGTTCACAAAAAGTTTGATGATCCCGTTGCGGTCTTCGTTAATCTCAATACACATGCGAAGTAGAGGTTCGTTTATTTCGTAGTATTTATCCCTGCCTTTTTCGTTTACGGCGCTCACATAACCCAACAATTGCAATTCGGATAATTGTTTGGAAACCGTGTTCTTATCCAGAAAGCAATTCCGTCCAATATCAGCCCCTTTTTGCGGATTGCGCTGCAAACAAAGGTATTGCACAATTTTTTGCTGTTGTGGCGCCAGATTCCGGATAAAACTTTCATAATAAGGTTTTAGCTCGTCAATCGATTTCAGGAAAACATCAGACAAATTACTTCGAAATTCAGCTTTCAGAAAATCGAAAAACACCAGCAGCAAGCGATGGTTCCCTTTGGTAAACTGATGAATGGCCTCCAAATGGCCTTTCCCATCGTGTGTTTCGAGAAACTGAACCAGTTCGTCATTGTTTTCCGACAAAGCAACTTTTTTTACATACTCAAACGATTCGTCCAACGTTAGCCTTTTAAGTTGGATGATATTAAAAAAACCATAAAGCGGGTTTTGGTTATCGGATAATGAATTGATAAGCGACTGGCTAGTTGCAATAAACGACAATTGATTGTGCTGCTGTATAAAGTCTCTCAGCTTGGCAAGTTCCTGCACTGCATTTTTCCGGTCAATCCCTTTTAAAATGGAGTCGAAGTTTTCGATAAGGATCAAAAGCGACTTGCCATCTAAAAATCTCAGAAGAATATCCTCAGCCGATTTAGACCAGTCCTTTGGGTGAATTTCTTTCAGATTTTCAACCTGTTCAACAATGAACCGTTTTTTTTGCTCATTGTTGCTCCATCGCTTTAATGCCTCGAATATGCGCTGCAACAAATCAAAGTAAGAAGCAATTCCGGTCTCATCTTCAACCATGTATGCAATTTCGTGAACAGCCATAAATTCTGCATTTCTCGACAAACGATCATAAATAATTCGCAGCATATGGGTTTTCCCGCTGCCTCGGGGTCCCACAACTAAAAATTGCGGCGGTATTCCTCCTTTGGAATGCTGAAATTGAGCATCAACAAGGGTATTAACGATAGGCGCTCGTCCGACAAGCATTTTTTCGAGCTTTTCCGGATCTTCTATTTTTGCATTGAATAAGTACATGACAATTGAAATTTAAGGTTACGCAAAATTTAATCTCCACCATTTTTTTAGTAGAATGAACCGGAATTGATAACCAATGGATTCATCGGAAGTGACTCTGTCAACATACATGTCGTCAAATAAATCGGCAAGAATTTCTGATATTTCATAATCCTCGGCCAAAATCTTGGTTTTAACCAGATTTAGAAGAGTTTCAGAAGTCATAAGTTCGTTACTTTTGCTCAAGTTGCGTAACAATTCGTGAGCAATACGCTTTTCTTCTTTATTGTAGTATGCATCAATACGTTCAGTAAAATGATTGAACTGATTATTGTTTTCTCTGCCTGAAATAAATGCATCAACAATTTTATCAATTCCACTTTGAGTCACCGCTGTTACACTGAAAGACAATTTCAATTGGATGAATATCCTGTCGATAAAGAATGGAAGGCATGAACAGGCTTTAGCAAGATATTCGATTAAGTCATCTCTCAGATTGATTTTATGTTTTTCTACAAGATGTTTGATAAGTAAAGTAGCATCTTCCAAGCTCATTTCCTTCACAATATAATGGTACATATTATTTAAAGGTGCACCAGCATATTTAAACTCTTTCACCAGATTATTGATGACCAGATTCATGCCAATTGAGCCGCAATATATAAAACGAAGTTTACTTCTTTTCTCATGGCGTTCGCGAATATGCCTGAGTTCATCCAATACTTCTTCCGCCTGTTGGTGGTTGCCATTCTGAATCATTGTCCACAGCATTTTTGGAAATTCGTCAAGCATCAGAATTACTTGCCCAGTATGTTTTTCCACCAAATCATCCATCATCAAATTCAGAATTATTTTCCAATGTCTTGCAAAATCTGGTGTTTTAAAAAATCCAACATCCTTTTTCCCAAGGTTTGTGTTTATCCAATCCATAACATTGGTAAATCCATTGGCATTAACAAGTTTCTTTTCAATCAATTTATCCCGAAGAAAATTCACAAATTCTTCAGCACTTTGCACCGATTCAACGAAACACAGCATTGTCTTAGTTCCAGAATGATGAATTTCATCCATTTTGGTTAGTATCATAGTTTTACCCATTCTACGGGTTGAGCTCATTACAATACTCGTTTGCTCCAGAATTACGTGAAGTTCCTTGATTTCTTTGTCTCTTCCGATAATGTCAGATACTATTGTTTTCATAGTTTCTTTATTTAAATATTGAGTTAAATATATCGTGCGATAAATATATCGTAAAAATAATAAATATTTCAATTTGATGTTCACAAATGATGGATTTTTAATTTCATTCTCATCATTGAAATGAAAAACAAAATGAATATAATCAATTATATGCCACAAAATTCCGCTAATTTGTTTATTATCATGTCTTTGTTCATTCAATAAGCATGGTAAATTATACCAAATCTATGGAGGCAAACATTCACAATTTACAGTCCACCAGATGTACTACAACTGGCAGAATATAAAATCTGCCATCCCAAGGTGACGAGGTATTGTTAAAAGTGCATACTGCTACAATAAACCATAACGATTGTGGATTTTGAAGCGCGGAGTCTTATATCTCCTAGTCTTCATTGAGGTAATCCGACGAAAAAAGAGAATTTGTGTAACTCAAACTGTTCCTTATTTAAGTTTTAGCCGAAACGTTGGGTTTTTGCCTTTAAGTCTAGGATGTATTTGTTTTCAGTCTTATTTCTCCTTCAACTTCACTCTCAATAAATAGTGGTCGGCGGTAATATACAGTACTGAAAAATCATCGTTAAAAGCGCAATTGGCGGTAGCTTCGCCGGTGAAAATGGTTCCGAGGTGCTCTCCTTCGGGAGTAAAAATCAACACTCCTCCTGGGCCGGTGGCGAATACCCAACCGTTACGGTGGACTTTCATTCCGTCGGGCAGGCCTTTTAAATCTTTGCTTAGAGCGGTGGCATCAAAAAACAGTTTTCCATTTTTCAACAAGCCGTCTTCTGAAACGTCATAGACCATCCAGATTGCTTTATCGGGGTCGGAACTTCCCACATAAAGTTTTTTCCCATCGGGTGAAAATGCAATTCCATTAGGCCGCGAAAGCTCTTTGGTTAGTAAGGTGGTTTTCCCCATTTTGTCAACCTTATAAACGCCCTGAAAATCCAGCTCTTTGGCTGGGTCATCCATGTTTTTCTCCAGTCCGTAAGGCGGATCAGTAAAATAGAACTCTCCGTTTTTCGATAAAACGGCATCGTTGGGACTGTTGAGTTTCTTGCCGTTGTAATTATCGGACAACGTAATAAAATCGGCTTTGGGATTTTTAATCGTGGCATTCATTCTTGCTATTCGTCGGTCGCCGTGCTGGCAAAGAATTAATTCACCATTCGAACTAAGCAACAATCCATTCGAACCGGTTTCGCCTCCCCGCATCTCTTTTCCGGTATAACCGGCAGGTTTCAGGTAAAGCTTTTTCCCACCTTTTTCGGTCCATTCAAAAATGGAGTTGTTCGGAATATCCGAAAAAAGGAGCTTGTTTTCGGTTGGTAACCAAAGCGGTCCCTCGGCCCATTCAAATCCTTCGGCCAGAATTTCAACCTGCGCATCCTTAGGAATTACCTGGTAAATAAGAGGATTATTCACTATGATTTTGCTGCCTGATTTTATATTCTGGGCAAAACAACCACCAGTTGAAAGAAAAGTAAGAACAAAAAATAGAGTTTTCATAGGAAATAGATTGAGACTAAAAACAAATGACGAAACGGAAATGTTGAAAAAAGGATACATTGACTTGAAATAACTTCTTGTATATTCGTGAAGTCATTGTAATCGTTGCGGTAAAACCCAAACACTCATATTTGTGAAAGCCATCATTCATACCCGATATGGTCCACCAGAAGTGCTTCAATTGGCAGAAGTGCCGAAACCAACGCCTAAAGACAACGAGGTGATGATAAAAGTTCACACCACAACGGTGAACCGCACGGATTGCGGTTTCCGGAGTGCAGAGTATTTTATCTCCCGGTTTTTCAGCGGATTATTTCGTCCAAAAAACCAAATTCTTGGGAATGAGTTTGCCGGAGAGATTGAAGCTATTGGGAAGGATGTAAAGACATTTCTGCCGGGCGAAAAGGTGTTTGGCTATAACGATATCACGTTTGGCGCACATGCTGAATTTATGGTGATGGCAGAGGATGGCCCAATTACAACCATGCCAGCCAAACTGACTTTCGGGGAAGCTGCTCCGATCACAGAAGGCGGGCATTATGCCTTGTGCGACATCAGGGCAGCCAAAGTGGGCAAAGGGCAAAGAGTGTTGGTTAACGGTGCTACCGGAGCAATTGGTTCGGCTGCCGTGCAGTTGTGCCGTTTCTTTGGTGCCGAAGTTGTCGCAGTTTGCGCTACTCAACACCTCGAACTGGTCAGATCATTGGGTGTCCAAACAGTTATCGACTACACCAGAGAAGATTTCACGAAAATAGACGATCAGTTTGATCTCATATTCGATGCCGTGGGTAAAAGCTCATTTGGTAAATGCAAACCACTTCTAAAAAAAGGGGGAATCTATATCTCGACTGAACTAGGAACAGGAGGGCAAAATCCTTTTCTGGCATTGATAACTCCACTGCTGGGAGGAAAAAAATTACTGTTTCCAATACCAACTATTAGCAAAGAAGATGTGATCTTTTTAAAAGAGCTGGTCGAAACTAGCCAGTATAAACCGGTGATTGACAGATATTATTCTTTGGAGCAAATTGTTGAAGCCACCAGATATGTCGAAACAGGACAGAAAACAGGAAATGTGGTTATAATTGTAGTGCACAAAAATACGGTTGATTGATAATAAAAAGCAAAATAATACAATATGGCAAAGACAAAAATACCAACTGATCTTCAGGAAAAAGCAAATGACATTATTGATAATTTCAATAAGACAGCATTTGAAAATAAACCGGATTATATGTATTATCCAATGTACAGAAGTGATTGTTTGTATATATACAGAAAAGAAGGAGAAAAAGATGGTCCCATCTGCCGACTCAAATATACTGGTAATTTTACCGACTGGGATTTCGCGATTTATAAATACAGTAGAGAGAAATACGATCCTGAAGAATTTTGTTTTCCCGGTTTTCAACATATTAATGGCACCATTGAAGGAGCATTAAAAGCTGGATTGGAGGCGTATCCACCAAGTTGGAGCCCAAAAGGCGCATCTACTTTTAGTTTTTTAAGCAATTTATTTCAGCGTTAAATTTCTGAAATTGAAGATACATAACTATTTAGCTCTCGTTGCAAACTAGTGTCATGTTAACGTTGTACTGTCGAAGGCTCGTCACCCTGAACTTGTTTCAGGGTCTCATTAACGAAGAGATACCTAAACAAGTTCGGCATGACGTTGCGACAAGAGTTCCTTGACACAACAATAGGGACAGATACTCAAATCAACAAATATGAATGATGTGGTTTATTTAAATGGAAACCTGATTGCAAAAAATGAAGCCTTCATATCTCCTGAAGACAGGGGTTTCAATTTTGCGGATGGCGTTTATGAAGTGGTCAAATATTATCGTGGCAAACCCTTCCGGTACAACGATCACATGCTTCGTCTGAAAAGGAGTCTGCATGAGGTGCGGATTAATCTGGAGGATATCGAACAGTTTGAAGGTATTTTTCAGAGCCTTTTGGAAATTAATGGATTAATCGGTGTGGAGGCAGGTGTTTATCTGCAAATTACCCGTGGAAGTCATCAGCGAATCCATCGTTTTCCCGAGAATATTAAGCCAACAGTTTATGCATGGGCCTTTCCTTTTTCATCAAAACCAGATCAACTCGAAAATGGAGTAAACGTGATAACTGCTGACGATATTCGCTGGTTGCGATGCGATATTAAATCAATCGCCTTGCTTCCCAATGTCTTATATGCTCAAAAAGCTGAGGAGAATGGTTCAGCCGAAGTTATTTTTATCCGGAATGGTGTTGTGACCGAAGCCTCTCATTCCAACGTGATGGGCGTGAAGGATGGAATCGTATATACGCATCCTGACTCAAACCTTATACTGCCGGGCATCACTAAGAAAGTGATCCTTGAAATTTGTCAGACAAATGGTATCAAGGTAACTGAGGAAGGAATTGGGGCATTGGAGTTGGCTGACATTGACGAAATGATGATTGTTGGCACCGGAAGCGAAGTGACACCGGTGATTCAAATCGATGAAAACCGGGTTGGCAATGGCATACCTGGACCAGTTACCCGTCTTATTCAGAAAAAATTCTTTGAGCAAACACAAGCCTAATGAACTCAACCATCAAGTCAATTGGTCTTTTTCATTCCTTTCTGCTTTTCGGAATTCCGGCAGCGTTATTTTTTGTTATTTGCAGGGTTTTGGTACCAATCCTGCATCTAAACTACGGTTTGAATCCGGCTTTAAGCTGGTTTGTTGGCGGATTAATGACCTTTGTTCCTTTGTTTATATTCGCCATTTTTCTCGTTCGCAAAGATGGTTTTCGAACTAATCATGAAATACTGACCCGATTCAAGTTAAAAAAGATGACGGCCCGCGATTGGAAATTCACGCTTGTAGGATTGCTGCTTATCTTTTTATTTACCGGCCTTATCATGGGGATTTCAAAAATCCTGTACCTGAAATTTGGAATTCCTGAAATTGAAACAACACCGTCGTTTATGAAATTTGAGCCTTTTAAGGGAAATGAACGTTGGCTGTTGCTCGTATGGCTGTTCATGTTTTTCTTCAATATTTTTGGTGAAGAACTGATGTGGCGCGGATATATTCTGCCCCGTCAGGAAATGGACATCGGCGCTAAAGCATGGATTTTCAATGCTTTGTTCTGGTTCATTTTTCATATCGCATTCGGGGTTCAACTGCTCATTTTGCTGATTCCTATCCTGATTATTTTACCTTATGCTGTTCAGAAAACAGGCAATACGCTGGTTGGCATCTGGATTCATGCACTGATGAACGGCCCCATGTTTGTAATGGTTTCGCTGGGAATTATTGGATAAATTGTTAGCGAGGTAAAATTACAAAGTTGAAAAGGTAGAACTCATCTTTCTTTTTCAGGCATTCACCCTGAATATGTTGCTTCAACCAACAAACACGTTTAGTTTAGCTGAAAATTAAAACTTTAACAACATGAATTTTGATACACTCACTGACCGTTTGAGTATGGTCGCCCCCTGCGGCATTGATTGCGGTATTTGCGAACTGCACACACTGCCCCAAAACGATGCCTTTTACCAAACAATGGTTCAACGCGGAATTCCAAAAGAAAAACTACCTTGTCCCGGCTGTCGTGCCATTGAAGGAAATTGTCCGGTAAAACCAACCATTTGCGACACCTGGAAATGTGTAAAAGAAAACGAACTGGAATTTTGCTCAGCCTGTACCGATTTCCCATGCAACCGGCTTCAACCTGCCGCCGACCGCGCCAACATTTTGCCACACAACCTGAAAGTTTTCAATCTTTGTAAAATTAACCAGATTGGGTTGAAAGCGTTTACTGAGCAATCTTCTGAAATTAAAATGAAATATTACCTTGGGAAAATTGTGGTTGGCAACGGGCCTCATCTGTAAGTGGTCAGTGTTCAGTCTCAGTTTGCTGGATATCCACTTTTAATTCGTTGTCATTGATTGTCATTAGCTACTCGTTATTAATTGTAAAAAGCAAATGATGTATGCATTTCCAAACAATCATTGACTAAAAATGACTATTTAATGACCACAAATGACCTTCAAATCATGAATCCAAACATTCCCTTCCAGACCATCGATTGGTCGAACGTTGAAAAAACTGTTCATCATGGCGAAACCGGAACTGCCTGGTGGCAAACGGTTCAGTTACCCGGACTACGTATCCGTATTGTTGAATATTCTGCCGGTTATCTGGCCGATCATTGGTGCCGCAAAGGGCATATCGTGCATTGTATTGAAGGCGAATTCACCAGTGAATCGATTGACGGCAACCATAGCCAGCTCAAAACCGGAATGACATATGTGGTTACCGACGAATTAAGTTCGCATCGCTCGACAACCAAAAACGGGGCAAAACTGTTGATTATTGACGGCGATTTCCTTAAATATCAGGAAGAAATTTAATTTACATGAACCAATCAGAAACCTTGTCGATCGAACTTTTGGAGGCTTATTCGGAAGTCAACCTGAATAAAATTACCCGAAACCTGATCAGGCTGTACAAGGAGAAAGAGTTTGAAAAACTGAATATCATTTCAGGAATGCTTGAGGAATGGGTGGAAATTGTAATTGAACCGGATGGCAAAGGTTTTGCAAAAATTATTTCGTTATACCATCCCGACCGCGGCGAATATTATCGCTGTAAAATAGCCGAATCAACCCGGCAAAACGATTTGCAGACACTCGAAAAGTTCAGGCATATTTTTGTGATTCAGGATATTGAAGAAATTGCTGCCAACATCGAAAGTTACGAGGACATTGATTATCACCCGGAATACGAGTGGGACATAAAAGGTACGGGGTTCAGTTATTTTCAGGATAAAAAGAAGAAACCGCGCAACGGAACGCGAAAAACACATTCAGGAGGATATTCGTTTTATGAAGCCATGCAAATCAGGCAATACGGAGATACCCACACCAGTTTCCCGACTTATTACCTGGAAGACATGGACGAAGTGGAACTTTCGGAATCTGAAATTGAAGATATGGACGGCGTTCAATATTGTATTCACACCATTTCAATGGATTTGTCGGGCAATTTAATCACCGACCTGGAACCTCTTGCCGGACTGCAAAACCTTCAGGAACTAAATCTGGCAAGCAATAAATTAAGCTACATCGACGCGCTCAGTAATTTGTTCCAACTGAAAAGCGTCGACCTGTCAAACAACTCGATTGACGATATTTCTCCTTTACTCGAAATAGAAACGCTGGAATATGCCGACCTCTCCGGAAACAAAATCCAACCTAAACAAATTCAGGAATTGAGGGATTTGGGTGTGATGGTGGATTGCTGAAGCACGAAACTCGTAGTCATTTAATGGTCATACATGGTCACTGAGTGGTTATTGCTTGTATTTATTTTTGCCCATAGGGCATCAATGTCAATAGAAAAAACAACCAAAAAATTTAATGTCCGTTAGGACATTAACAAATAATAGATTAATTCCCTCCGGGAAATTTGATTTAATGATATACCCTTTCTATTGACATCTATCTCCTGCGGAGAAGATTAAAACAATTTCTCAGCTAACCTGGAAAAGTCAATAGTTATAGGAAAATCTTAAATCAACATTTTCAATTGACTAATGACCATATCCTGTCTATTGGTAAGTTTAATGGGTTTTAATTAATCCTGAAATCGATTTGAAATCAATAGTTTGAGGTCCAGTGAAAAGGGGTTATAAACTTCCTTTTCGCATCGCCATTAGATTTTCATGCGATGTGCCGACTGTTATTTCACATCCGGCCGAGAGTATAAACCGCTCACTGCTATGTTTTGCCACCAGTTCATGCGATATTCGTTCAACTTTTTCAGCAGTGGAATCCTGAATCAGTATAGGATTTAAATTGCCCATAAGGATTATGTTCTCGCCCAAAACCGATCGTGCATAAGAAATGTCAACATCGTAATCCAAATCAAGGATGTCGGTTCCGACTTCTTTTAATGAAGGTAAAATGTGGGTGATATCACCGCAGATATGCAGTTTGGTCTGGGCGCCTAAAGCATGGATGAATTCAATAATTTCCTTATGTCTTTCCTTCACAAAAGTATCGTAGGTATACGGGTCGATCTGTGAACAAATTGCATCACCAATGCCGATTACGTCGCAGCCGGCATCAATTTGTGCCTTAGCAAAATCTTTAGCTGTTTCGGTGCATTTGTCAAGCAGCAGGTTGCAGAAATCGGGTTCCATCAACAATTGAGTCATCATCTGGCTCACCCCGGCCAAATCACAGGCTTCGGCCAATGGGCCTTCAATCCAGCCAATAACCGGCACTGTTCCCTGAAGTTTCTTCTGAAAAAGTTCGGCTCCTTTGATGCGGTCGAGGGTGCGGGCACATTTGCATACATCAGGTCGTTGCAGATTTTGAATATCATCCCATGATTTGACGATCAGTTTTTCGCAACGTGGCACGCCTTCAGGAATAAAAGTTACCGGAGCTCCAAATGCCGATGTTTCTCGGTATGGATCAGAGATCAGGCTAACCATATCGTAATCAAAATGATCCATGGTTTTGATGTTGCTATTCACAAGAACCTTGTGGTCGGAAGCAAATTCTCCGTAGGTATTTCCGGTAAAGCGGGCGGCAAAGTGCATCAGGATTGGACGGAACAATGTCCGGTCGATTTTTTTTCCTTCAACAAAGGCATCAAAAAGTTGTTTTTTGTTCATGGTCAGGTTGGTTTAAATACGGTAACTGAACAAAAGTAAACAATTTTCAGGGATGAGTTGTGGCTAAAACAGTTAGCTTTTTCCACTGTTTCACTAAAAAGAACACCACAATGGTGGCCGATAAAAAATCAGAAATTGGCATGGCCATCCAAATGCCATGAAGACCGAAGAAATGGGGGAGGAGAAACAAAAGAGGTATTAGAATAATAACCTGTCGGAGCAAGGTTAGTAAAACAGCTATTTTGGCTTTTCCCATCGACTGGAAAAAATTTCCGGCAACAACCTGAAACCCGACAAATGGCAATGCCAGCATACACATTCGCAAACCCTCCTTACCAAATTCAAGCAAGCCGGGATCAGATGAATTAAAAAGTTTGACTATTCCTGAAGGTATAGTTTCAACCACCATAAATGCGAACACTGAGATTACTGTTGCCGCGATGATGGCTATGCGCAAGGTGTCTTTTACCCGATGAAACGATTTTGCGCCATAATTGAAACTGATAATGGGTTGTGAAGCCATATTGATAGCCACAATGGCCATGATGATCAAAGTCAGTACACTGTTTACGATTCCCATCGCCCCAACCGCCAAATCGCCACCAAACGCGATCAGTTTAGTATTAAGTAACCCCTGAACGACACTGGCAGCTATTTGCATAGAGAATGGAGCCATCCCGATAGCCAGAATTTCAAATAAGATTTTTGGATTAAACCGGATGTATTCAACTTTCAGCCTGACTACTGATTTCCTGCTTCGGAAGTGAAAAATAACCCAGATCGTCAAAACGACCATTGAAATTACGGTTGCCAGGGCTGACCCTTTTACCCCCATCCCAAATCCAAAAATAAACACCGGATTAAGAAGCATGTTTATTCCGGCTGAAATAAGCATGGAATACATGGCTGTGCGTGCGTTTCCTTCAGCCCTGATGATGTTGTTGAGTGAGAAACCGACTACCTGAAAAACGGTTCCGGCCAGAATAATATTCAGGTAATCGTTGGCATATTCAACGGTTTCGGCAGTCGCCCCGAATGAATTCAGCATCGCTTCTTTAATGGAAAATCCAATAATTGTAATTAATACTGAAACCAGAAGCATTAGTAAAAAACTACTGCCGAGCACCTGCTCTGCCTTGTTCATATCATGCTTTCCAAGATTGATGGATACCAATACGCCGGCGCCAATGCCAATCAACATACCGAACCCCATTACAATAAGCATGACCGGAAACGTCACGGAAACGCCGCTCAATGCCATGGAACCCACTCCCTGACCAATAAAAATACGATCAACAATGTTGTATAAGGCATTTACAAAAACCCCGATAAAAGCCGGAACAAAGAATTTCAGCATTAGCCGGGAGACCGGAAGTTCGGCCAGTTCTTTTGTTTTTTGATTCATTCTGATTTTGAGCCACGATGAGTTGCAAAGATATCATTTAGGCCAGGGAAAATGGGAAAAAGTAAAAAGAGAAAAACGGACCTTCTGATAAATGGCACAAACCAGGTACAAATGATTAAATTTGCAGAATATTAAACTGAAAAGTCAATGACACACGAACATACTCAACACGAACATACTCATATTTTGCAAGGTTTGGAATCGTCCGATTCGCTCAAAGTGATCGAGACGCTTGAAGAATTGAGGGTTTCAGGAAAAGTTGCTGATATTCCTGTTCTCATAGAGATACTGCATCTGACGCGGAATCCGGAAATTAAATCGAAGATCATTGACTTATTTGCAAATTTAAAAGAGAGTGATGCGATCCCACTCATCATTGAAGCCATCCGGAACCAGAAATATGCTCCTGAACTAAAAGAATTGGTTGCGTCTTGCTGGGAAAACGGACTTGACTACAGCAATTATTTAACTCTTTTTGTTGATTTGCTTATCGAAAGTGATTTTACTGTTGCATTTGAAGCTTATACGGTGATCATGAATAACGAACATCAAATTGAGCTGTCGATTATCGAGCATCAGATTGAGCGTCTCCAGACAGCCTTGTCAACCACTTCGGACGTGAAGCGGCAGCTTTTGCTTGATGTCATTGACTTTTTACCTGGGTTGAGATTTTCAGCAATTTAAGCAGATTCCCTGCCTGTAAAATACTTCATAAACTGAGCTCTTTCATACAACATTGGATCAGGAATATTCTTGTACGATAATCGCCCACGAAAATCTTCAATCTTTCGGAAATTCCATTTTTTCATGAATTCCTGCAAATCGCTGATCATACCGGCAATTACTTGAATTCCATTGATATAAACTGTAGAACAAACCTGGGCAACCTGCGCTCCGGCTAAAAGTTGCTTAATCAACGCATCTCCATCATGGATGGCAGTTCCTGCAACAATCTCAACATTTGGCAGTTGCGATGAAATCAGGCCCGTCCATCGCAAAGAATTTAAGTTGTTTGATGGTGAACTGAATACATCACACGGAACCAGTTCCAGTTTTTGCAGGTTGATATCCGGTTCATAAAAGCGATTGAATAAAACCAGCGAAT
>Ga0209417_1001238_pt1 | contig 48495 bp, 110 predicted proteins | sample RifGroF2_FD_184002 | JGI IMG/M metagenome (GOLD analysis project Ga0209417, IMG submission 184002) | Groundwater microbial communities from Rifle, Colorado, USA - Groundwater F2 (SPAdes) (version 2) | ecosystem: Environmental > Aquatic > Deep subsurface > Groundwater | place: Rifle, Colorado...
TAGATTTATTATTTCTTCCATCGTACAATCCTTAACAGTCCTACCTCTGACACCAATAAAAGGTAATTCTAATAATAATTGATCTTGAGGATTATAAAGTGAATTTTTATAATCCTCTAATGTTTCTTTACTAACAATTTTATTTAACAACGCTTGCTTACTAACAAAATTTTTAGCTTCTTTTACAGTAAACATTGCTAATCTATTTTCACCATGAATAACAAAGTTTTTACCAACACAAAAGTCAATATATGTTTTTATAATAGAGACATTTTTCATAATTGATTTTATAGAGGAATTTTTAAATTGCGATGCTATCATTTCATTTAATTCTGTATAATTCATATTAAATACAGACTTACCTTCCGAATATTCATAATTATCTACTGCCCTTAAAACAAATGCATCTGATTTAGCAGTATCAATTAATTTTTCATCTAAATATTCCTGCTTAATACCATTATCTACTTTAAATATAATATCCATTTTACACACCTTCCTCCGTAAACAATTTATACAATTTATTTCTTAATACTTTACTTGCATCTTTATTCTTATTATTCAGCAATCCTATATCTTTCCATAGTTTATTGCCAATACTAAAATCAATTGATTCTATTTTTTGCATCATTAACTCTTCCCATTTATTATTGCCTTGCAATTGCTTAGAAAGAGCAATATAACCATAAAACATATTTTTATTATTAATAAAACTTGTTTCTTTAATAGTATAAGGATTAGCAATAAATTCTTCAGCATATGTTCCCATAAGATAATCAGTAAATTCCACTATCCATTTGCCAATTTTTCTAATGTTGATACTTGTTTTTAAATCTTCAGTATAACATTCTTTAATTGCTTCAGAAATAATTGATTTTTTGGTTAATGCTCTATTTAATTTAATATACTGATCATCATCTTTCATTACCTTTGCTAGTTCGGATAATCTATCATCTATAATTACATCAATAACTAAATTCTCAGATCGTGAATAATCTTTCTGCTCAATCCATTCACGTTTAATTGGTTTCTGTTTATCCTTTTGACGCATATAATCATGAGCATCTTTTTCAGATAAAAAAGTGAAAGTTACCTGCCAATTAAATTGTATATTTGGATTTATTTCCAATACCAAACTGGATGCAGTTTTACGGTGAAAACCATCTACAATATTAATTTTACTTCCTTCATGGATAACTAAAGTATTATTCTTCTCATTATATGTTACTTTAGATTCTCCATCATTGAGAATATTTAAAATAATAGGATCAGGATATTGCTCATTATTCAACATTCTTTCTTTAATTTCATTTATCTTATTCTTATCAATATTAATTCTTTCACCATAAGCTGTTACGACGGGATCGCGCTGGGTAGAAAAATTGTACAAAATAATATTCATTTTGTTAATATCTTCTAATTGTTGTACTGACATAACTGCTTGCCATAACTTATCTGATATTCTTTGTACATTTTCAGCAATGATAGGGAATATATCTTTCTCTTCTTTTTCCTCTCTATAATACATCCATTGTTGACATTCTAATTCTGTAAAATAATCTTTAATGTCAATGGATATATCAATTTCTCTTTCTTTTAACGCTCTGTTTAAGGCCAAAGAAAAAAGAAATAGGAAACGAATATCCTGTTCGGAATCAGTAAGAGTGTTCAAATCAAGATTCTCAGATAATACCCAGGCTGCTCTTAAACCATTAAGATTTCTTGATTTAAAATTTGCTACTACATCCTGTTTAATATCGTTCATATACCCTATTTCTTTAATTATGCCTCTAAGTTTTAAAATTAGATTATTTTGTTGCTCTTTGAGCATACTTTATCAACTCCTTTCGGCATTATGTATTATTATAATATAATTATGCCACAGAGTCAATAGAAATATACATTATTTTTTATTTTTAATTATAGATTAACAACCCTTTTATTTTTATGTATATTCATAAATATTTCTTTGATAATAGATTCACCCATTTTAATTGAATTACAATCAATTAATTCAATATGAAATTTTTTATTAAAATTATACTTATTATTGATTTCTTGTAACTTTTTTAATTCTTTTGTTGCTGTTTCTAGGCCAATATCATTACTTTTATAACAACTAAATCCTGTAGTTATACCTGTAACATAACAATATAACCATCCTTCATCCGTAAGTGTAAAAGCAAAATTGCTTGATACAAAGTTTCTTTCTTGGTCTTTAATCACATATCTCATTGTTTTATCCTTAATAATAATCTCCTCCTCTATTTGTTTGTAGAACACTCGTTTGTATATTTGTTCTATTATAATACCCTAACAACTAAAAAGCAATAGTTTTGTTCATTTGTTTTAATCATAATTAAATTGTTTTAATATTATTATTCTACATAATATTTCATATATGAACAATACTAACCTGCCGACATTTACTGACTATTTATAGTCATATGTTAATATCTAAATCTAACTATTTTAGTTTATTTGCAAATGGTGTCGAAATTAGTCCTACTAACAACACTCCATATATAATAGAATTACTTATAATAGTGTTATTAATAAACATATTAATAATGGTTAGTATGCTTAATACAAATAATGCGATTATTTTAAACTTTATTTTTTCTTTTTCTTTTATTGGTCTGTTCGGATGTTCAACTGGTGCATAGATTAAAATTAAAAATAATACAATTAGGAATATTGACATAGTGATAAATTGATTTAATATGATGTATTTTGCTAATAGTGCCATTAGTGTGAAAGATAATAGTGATATATAAAAACATTTCGCGTAGCTGTCATAATGCAGACCTCCGGCGAAGATACGGATAGAAGCGAATGATAGTGTTGTTAGTAAGAGTTGTGGAAGAATGTTAAGTAGTAAACCTGGAATGATTAGAATTAGGAATTTGTTGATTCCTCCGATGATAATTTGAAATCCGTAATAATATACTTGTATGTTGTATTTTGCACATTTACCCATATCATATCCTTGATTGTGATATTTTTGTATTTTATTATGTAGGTATTTGGATAGGCAATAGGAAATAAGTTTGATGTATCGGAATGTGATTATGTAGTTTTTCATGTATTTTATCATTTTATTTATTTTATATTACTCCTTTTATTATTTATTTTATTATTCTTTTTATATGTATTTTGTGATTTTGAATGATCTATGAAAATATTTTTGTGTGATAATAAACTATTAATTGATTGATATAAAGTTCGTTTCCATCCTTGTACATGATACCTTTTAGTTTGTTTTATTTTATTTTTGTGCATGAGGCAATATGGTCTGTCTCTGTTATTGCCTACATGCTTAATTAACCAAATATCTAATCCGGTATCTAAAATTGCTATACCTGTTGATTCAAAAAACTGATACTTTATCTTATACTTTTTACATAGGTATTCTAGTTGTTTTTGATCAATCATTTTGGGTATACTCTCCTTTTTTGTTTTTTGTTTTTATTTTGTTTATTTAAAGTAATATAGGAAATTAACCTATATTACTTGATAGGTGTAATTATTAATTCTATTGTATTCTTGTATTACATATTTATAATCCTTTTTATATTTATTGCAATAATTGATTAATTCGTTGAATTTTTGCTGTAATATATCTTTTAGATTGTTTGCTTTTTTGTTTATAATATTATTTTCTAGGTGCTTTATACTTTCGATAAGTTTGAAGGCGTGTTCTTCATCAAAGTATAATGGCTCAAAACCCAATTCAAATTCTAAGGCGTGTTGGATTAATTTCATCTTCTGATCTGGAAGTGTTGTGATTTTAAAAGGAATACCACCGTTAAAAAATCCCCTGCGTTTAGATATAACAGATATTTGTTCAACCAAAGCGTAAGATGTTTCTCTGAATCCAAGAGTTTTTTCAAGTAAAACATGTAATTGAGGGTTAAATTTACATACCTTGGATGTCGGGATGATGACTAAATTTGGACTGTGTTGATTGCCTTTATTATTTTGTATTATTATTCCAGGTCTTTGGTTTCCTCCTTGAATATGATCTTCCTTAAAACCCAAATCAAAAATATATACCTCTCCTCGTTTTGGAGTCCATTTCATCCAACTACGATCTTCTTCAGGATCAGATTCAGAGTAACCGCAACAATCATAAAGTAATTTATAATTTATACGTCCTTCACTATAATCAGAAATTCTCCTTAACAATTTTCTATCAGGCAATACACTATAATTTCCTTTTAATAAATTTTCAATTGGTGTATGATCAAATAACTTCATATTTTTTGCGAATTGTTCAATATCCGATCTACCTTTTGCCTTAAAAACTAAAAACGCTAATTCTTTTTTTAATTTTTTATCTACAACAATTTCTTTAATTTCTTTTTTACTAGTTTCTTTTTTATTAAATAAAATCATTATCAATCACTCCTTATATTCTATATTTTTGTTATGTATTACATTTATATATTACCATATTTTATTTCATAAAGCAATACTTATTTTTATTTTTTTACTCTAAAGCAGAGAAATAAATACCCTACTTTAGAGTAAATTCTATGTAGTTAATAAATTACTTAACTAACATAGAAGGTGATTTTGGTTGGTTAAAGCCCATAAAAGATGCTACTTGGTTAGTCATTGCAAAACCAACTAAAGCAACAAAACCAGCACAGACACTAATTAAAAAAGCAAATTTTTTCATAATAAAATTTCACCTCCTTTCAATTTGTTATATTTATACATCAGTATTATCAACATCATCATACATTTGCTGATAATTCTGTTGCACTCTGAATAATTGTGACAATAGATAATTAATTGGTATAATATAAAGAAACACTAATATTGTTGGTATAACTGTTATTAAAACACTAATTGATACTTGTGTTAACAATGAATATTTATCAATTACTTCAGAATTAAAAGTTAATTTTACAATATATGCTAGTACAAATAATATTAAACCTGAAAAAATAATCGTTGTTAAAGTTAATAATTTATCTTTTAAAATATTAAAAATATATTTCTCATTTTTATCATTATATTTTTTATATACAAAATAAATTGTTAAAAGTTGAAATGTTTTTGCAGGTAAATTCATTATAAATTTCAACAATATGTTTTTATTTAATAAGTCCATAGATTGATTAAATATTTTAAACATTACTGGTACATATATTGCTTCTGATATTGCTATTATAAACATACTAAATATTATACTTATAACTATTTTATACCATTCTATTTTTTCTTCTAATGGGTCTGTTCTAACTAAAATATAATTCATAGAATAATATAATATAATTATTGAAACAATAAATTTTAAAATAATATTTGGTATTATGTAAATAAATATGTTTATTGAAATTGACGTTAAAATCGTAGGTAAAAATATCCACTTTATATTTTCTTTCCACATATATCTGTCAAGTAAATCAAATCTCTTTAAAAATATCAGAATTAACAAAACCCATATAAATTCCTCAAATAAGCTAATACTTAAAAAATTTAATATTGCATTTGTAATATTTTGTACCATTTGATCAACCCCTTTACTTTTTCTATTAATATATTACCACAGAGTTGATCAAGTGTCAACATTTATTTTATCATTTTGTTAGAATTTTATTAGATTTTTCTATAGCATAAAATAGTATTATAAATGCAAATATACGAATTAATATATCACCAGGTGAAAGCACAGAGTAAAAAATATCAATCCAATCACTCAAGGGAATTAACTTTGTATAAGCATTACCTAATATATGTATCCCATCTTGTATAAATTCTGGTTTTGCGTACCCAGACCAATATGTATTACTAGGAAATACTGGCATACCGTTGTTAGCATTTATAACTATCTTATTTAATGTAGAACCTAACCATAAACAAAATCCAGCTTTAAACATAGGTGAAGTTAATACTTGCATTGTTTCATTATTTATGTATTTTTCATTATCATTTTTATATAATTTATATGTATAGAGTAACGGAACGTAACTCAACAAAGTAATAGTTTTGATTAAATGTTGATAAGGTAAGAACCAATATTGCTGATTAAAGATACAATATTCTAAATATATGTATAGCATGGCACATAATAAAGGTGGTACTATTGTAAATATGTATGGGTATTTAAATATGTATTTTAATTTATAACCTTTTTTAAATTTAGCATATAAAAACGATCCTATAATGAATTCAATCAGACAACATCACCCTTTCTTTTTGGTTGTCTAACTGGTTTAAAGAATTTTTCTTTAGTTAATAATTCTTTTCTATTTTTTCTTAAATGTCTTTTATATCTTTGATATATAATATACTGAGGTATTCCTGTTTCATTAGACCATTGTTTAGTTGTTTTAATTTCATTATCTACTTCTATGTATAATGTATTTGATTTATTATAAGATTGTTCTTCCCATGTTGCCCATTTACAATTACTAGATTCATAATTTCCATCATAATCTATTCTTTCAATAGTTAAACCTTCTTTATAATCATTTTCTATTGCCCAATTATAAAATTTCATAAAATCATTTAACCATTCATCACAAATCTTAATACCTCTAGCACCATAATATTTATAATTATCATGTTTTTCATTATAACATCTTTTTTTCATACTATCATATGTACAATATATTTCTTTATAATGAGGATATAAATGAATAAATGATCTTTCTTTATTCATTTTTGTTGTTATAACACTACTCAAACAACCACAACTTTTTATATCTCCTCTAACTAAATGAGATTCCATAATTTCTTTTCTAGTTTTATTTTCACAATCACATTCACACAACCAATACCTTGCATTATTTTTATTTTTTCTTCCTACATAAGAAATTACAGTAAAATAATTAAATGTCATACCAGTTAAATCTTCAAATTCTTTTGTACGTGATTGTGATATTTTTTCTGCAATTTCTGGAACTTGCGAATAATTTTTAACACCATATTTATTAAAACATGTTTCTTCTCTTTTATATGCTATACAATCTTCACAGCAATCTTTATCATCCATACCATGTTTTTCTTTTCTTATATTATATTCTGAATATTTTTTCATAAAAGGTATACCGCAATAATCACAACTAACTAAAACATATTTTTGACTTTTTGGTGCTAAATCTTCTACTTTAACTTCAAATTCATCACCTATTTTTGTATATGGATAACCTTTTTCAACATAATATTTTTTAATACTTCCATTCCAATTTATTTTAACTTTTTGATTTTTTACTAACATATATTCTCCTTTATTATTTTATTATTCCAGTCCAAACCAATAAACTAAATTAACATAATACTTTTTTAATATTTTCACGCAATCAAATAACATCACATCCTTTTATTAATATGTATAATTATATTAATATTCTAATCACTCTACTCTAATCAAACTAATCCGAATTGTATTTTTAAAGCGTTATCTACTTTACACATTGATTCATTACTTAATTTACATATTCTAATTAAACTACCGTTTATAAACATTCTATTTTTTGACACAGTTTTTGTTTGCTCACAGCAGATTAAACTCGAAGTTCGTAAACCCTCTTCTATCCCTACCTTTACATGAACAGGCATATTATTATTTTTTATTTGACTGGAAGTTAATGGAATTATAGTAATTACTGGACTATGCCTGTTCGCTATATCATTTGATGCTATTAAAACTGGACGATAGCCCTTAATTTCTGAATATAATAAACCTTCATTTCCTAATTGACATAAATAAATCTCCCCACGTTTAGGTTTCCAACTTCTCCAATCAACCTCATCCTTTTCCCTAAAACATTGGGCATTAGTAGAATTAACAACATTAACCGCACTGCCACTTTGAGTTTTAACTATCATTTTTCCCACTCCTAATATAATATTTTTATTTTTTCATTCTATATTATATTAGTATTCTGCCCAATGTGTGAATATGTATACATAATAATTGCCTTATATTAGTAACTTTATTTTACTATTTTATAATTAATCTTATTTAAAATCTCCTCCAAACTTACAGGCTCATAACCATTCACATCTACACCTACATTATAACTATTATTTTGAATTTTATCTAATGGATGATGATCTCCTTTATTACTATGTACATGACCATATAAATGAATACTTCCATGATGTTTACAATCCCATACTGTAATAGGATAATGGAATAATACTATTTTCAATCCATTATGTTTCAACATATAATAATCCTTAATCCATCCAAATTTCTTTTGTAATTCTCTATCTTTTAAAGCATGGTCATGATTACCTCTAATCATAAATTTATTACCATTAAGTTTATCTAATAGTTTAGAAATATCATTAGCATTACCAAAAGCAAAATCACCAAGTATATACACAGAATCATTTTTAGACACTTTATTGTTCCATTTATTAATCATATGAGTATCCATATCATTAACATTTCTGAATGGTCTAGACTCATATTTAATCATATTTGCGTGTTGCCAGTGATTATCTGACGTAAAGAATATTGCCATATTATCTTCTCCTTTTATTTTAATTTAAATTAAGGTTTAATAGGTTTACTATTTAATATTTTTCCACAATCATTACATTTTAAGTATTCCTCATAATAATCTCCGTTCTCATCTACATTTTCATGTGGACATACATCTTAAATTTGCTTTAATAAAATACTTTGCTCCTTTTGCAATGCCCTAATTTCATCTCTTAACATGTAATATTTAACCCATAATTTTTTCATATTTATTCAATCTCCTCAATATCAACTTCACAATCTTCATCTTCACTTACAATAATAATATTAATACTTTTCTCAACACTATATTCATCAACAAAATGTGGTATTTTCCCATTTACTAAAGGTATCCCATATCCTTCAATAAAATTCTGTTCAGTTCTTGCTCTAATTTGTGCTATATGTTCAGCATGTTCTTCTAATCCTTTAAATTTATAAAAGTGTTTTGAAAATTCATCTAACCATTCTTGATTGATTATTTCTTCATCAAACTCAATTATATATTCATTCACTCTTTCTACTTTACATTTAAATCGTTTCATATATATTCTCCTTTTCTATTTTCTTTAGTGGAATATAATCACTCATCATTGCTCTAATCATATTTACACTTCTTGCTTTTATATATTGTATTCCATTTCCTAATTCTACTTCTCCCCATCTACTCATACGATAATTATATTCCATATTACAAGCTGCTTTAAATATTTTTATAGCTTTTATTCTATTATTTTCTTTACAATACCACTTCACTAATTCTATTGCTTTATCATTATAAAATAAATCAAATGTTATCATTGATTATTTACTCCTTTAATTAGTTATATATTATATTTTACCTCAACAATAAATAAACAAAATACCCTAAATACACACTTGTCAACGGATGTGCAATCTTATCAACAATATTCCTACTTAACTTTCTACTTTTTAACATAAACATACCTCTAATAAAATTATAAACATTTAAAATAATCATCATTATAGGAAACAATATCAATCCATGCTCTCTATATGTATCATAACTAATCAAATAGAATATACCATATATAGAGTAAATTATTGTCATAAATACAATATCTAACTTATTTAATAATTTCCTATCTAAAAACTTTTCTAATCTTTCCATACTTTCATCATATTTTTGTTGTGCAATATGTAATGGCGTAAGATAACTTTTAAATGAAGATACTTGTAATAAAAATATTACAAATGCGAATTCTAATAATAGTTTAGTTGTCATGATTATTTTCTCCTTTTGGTAATTTTCTTACTAAGAAGTTAGTTGGATATTCATGGTATCTTGCTTTACAAGAATCGCACATTGAGCAAGTCTCATCATTATAAGCACATATATTACAAGTTAAATATTTATTATTTTTATTATTTATAAGATCCTTATTTCTATTATAAAAATCATAACCTGCTTTCCAACCAATTTGTTCACCTATTATAAATCCAATACCAAAAGATAATACAATAAATCCTAAACAAAAATAAATATTCATATTAATTATTCCTTTCATCTTTATTAATATTATACTCATTTGCCAACGCAAAGATAGACACAAGTCCTAAAATAGAAAGAAAAACAAACGATACCTTTAGAGTTATAGTTTTACTACAAAATAATGCCATAGCCCCAAATGCACCTGCTGATAAACTAAAAAAGATTACTCCATATAATGCAATTTGATTAGCTAATTTGTATCTATTTACATTTTTCCATATATCTGTCCACATAGATAAACTCCTTCCTTCCATATTTTAATTATCCTTTTCTAAATCATCACAAAAGTCCTATTTGGTGTTAATATTGATGTTCACAAACCCTTTAAAATCAAGGATTTATGATTTTAATATTTCTATAAATATAGTATATTTTCATATTATTAACTATTTATCAAAATACTCATCATATATTTCATGTTCATTGGTACTATAACACCACGTTCCAGTTTTTGATATGCTTTCTATATTAACTTCAATAACTTTATAGTAAATAGCAAGTTCGTCTTCAATATATCTTTCTGCCATTTCTTTTGTAGGTAATAAACATTCTTCATTTAACTTACTACTCATATTTTCTTTCTTAAAATTCCAATAATAACCTTCTTCTGTACTATCGACAATAGCATACATAGTTAAATTAATATTAAATTCCATATTTATAATTCTCCTTTATTCAAATATCTTCTTTGGTTTTTCTATAATTCTTACTTTACCTGTAACCTTCCCAATTTGTTCTAATGGTTGAATAATTCTTTTCAATTTAAATGTTTCACACTCTTCCCTATAATATTTTAATTCCTTTAACCACTCTGCTAATTGTCTATGATTTTTTGCACATTCACAATCTAGAACAGTATTATTATAAGAATCTGCAATTTTCTTCGAATGTTCAATTGTTTCTTCTAATGTCATATTCTATTACTCCTTTTATTTATATAAATATCTTAATATTATTTCCTTTAATTGTCCAATCTTTAACTTCATATTTTATTCCATCGACTTCAATAATACTTTGTCTATCACTTTTGTAAATAGTAAACATTATATAAGAATCATCATTTTTAGATACATCTAATTCAATTTCTTTAATTATTTTACCACTATCTACATTAATAACTTTTACTATATATATTGTTGGTGATGTAGGCTTAACAATTTCATAATTCATAATATTCTCCTTATTATTTATTTAACCTATTACAATACTATGACATATAAAATTTTCAGGTATTTCTATTTTCTCATAACTTAAACCGTCAATATTATAAACTTCTTTACTATTTTCAATTTTAGTTATATTTTTAACTTTATATAATTCTTGAAATATTACTTCTGGATATAATCTATCTGATTCAATTTTCTCAATAATAGCATAATCATAAATTGTTTCGCATATATCACATTCATTATTAATAACTCTATGTTGAGCATCTTCTAAAAATCTAAAATATCCAATTGTTCTAGTTGCACCAAAATCCCAACCATATTCATCATAATCTAATTTTTCAAATGTTGTTACAAAATACATATTGTTTTCTCCTTTTATTTAATATTGTCATTATATTATATCATCAACAACTAATTCAGATTCATAGTAAAAATAATACGGTTTATTTAAACTCCAATACAACCCATTTTCAAACCAAGTTTGTTCAGTATATTCATCTTTTACAGTATGTCTTTCTTTGCCACATAATGAACACCTTTGATCTTTGAAGAATCCTTTAATACCTTTGTACTCATTAGATTCAAATATCGTTTCAAATTTGTGTTTACATGTCATAAATTTTATCCTCCTTTATTTTTATATTAAAACCAAATGAACTTTTTATCATGATTTTAATACTATATATAGTATTATTTAATTATTCTTATACTGCATATAGTATTTATACCTTATCATAAATATATCCTCTATCTTCTTTATCATCTAAAAATCTAATCCAACAATTTTTAGGATTATGTTCACTTTGAAACCATTCTGGAGTGTAATGTAACCATTGTAAAACAAATGTTCTCAATGTAGTACCATGAGTAAAAATAAATAATATATCTATTCCATGTCTTTCATAATCTCTATATATTGTACCAAAGAATTGATGTACTCTTATAGCAACATCAAACACACTTTCACCCATAGGAAATCTTGCCCAAAACTTTCCATTATGATCATAACATTTTTGATAATGTTTAAATTCATTAGGATATTTTTTACTCCATTCCTCATAAGGTAACGAATCAAATAGACCATATTGTTGCTCAACTAAATTAATATGTTCTCTTATATCTTTTATCTTTAAATACTCATTAAATATTTGTGCTGTTTCTCTTGTTCTATCGTAGGGACTAACCCATACTCTTGATTTATCAAATTTAATATTATTTTCTTTTATATAATTAATAAGAAATTGTGCAGAATTATGTGCTTGTTGTTTACCTTTGTCAGTTAAATAAACTTTATGATCGGGTAGTCCTAAAGTAAAATTTTCTTCTGTATTACATATTGATTCACCATGTCTTATTAAAAATATTTTCATAATATAACCTCACTTTAATATTAAAGATTTAATACTTTTTATTATTCATTAACTTATTTATATCCAATATCTTAAAATTAACTTTAGATTTGCGATTCTTAATATAATTTATAAGTTTCTCACTTTGTTCTATATGTTTCTCCCAATCTTTAAATATAATTTTACTCATGTATAACACCACCTTATTAATCTTGACAAGCAACAAACTCATACTCTTTACCATCTATAAGAAAAGTAAGTCTCTCTATATTCTCTGGATGATCCTTTCTTATTTTTCTATTATCATTATTCCAATTTCTAATACTATTAATTGAAATATCACAAGCAAATTGTTCACCATCTTTTGTTTCAATCATAGCATTTCTTCTTCCATCTAATTCTGTTAAATTTTTTAATATTGAGTATTCTTTAATACTATTCATATAATTTTCTCCTTTTTAATTATAATACTTACTTGTTGATTTACTAATTTCCTTTAATTCTTCAACAGAATAACCTGCATAAATTATTTCACCTGTTTCTTTTATATTTATTACAGGAATTGGTTTATAATTGCAATTAAATACAAAATCTTGTGGTTGATTATTTTCATCCATATAACCAATTTTAGTTATAATTGCTTTATTGTTAATCATCATCATTTTAAATATTATCTCCTTTTTCATTTATTTAAACAATATCTATCATTTATTATGACTTTATCACTATATATTGTGGTTTAATAACCATATACATACTATATATTGTATTATATTATATTTTCTCATATTTACTTAATCTATCTTCTAATTCTTTAATATTTTTCTTTAATTTATCGTTTTCTTCTTTACTATTTATCCATTTACCAATATATTCCTTTCTTTCTCTACTTATATTATTTAATTCCGTATAAATATTGTAAAAATAACTATCTGCATCTTTTCCATTTACTTTCTCATTATTTATACTATAAGACCAATCAGAAAAATTAATTATTAAAACATTATCATCATTATTATCTTTATCTATTATGTAAAAACCTTTATCATATGGATCAACGCTATATGATATCTTTCTATCTGGATATATAATTTTAATAACTCTTTCTACAGACCTACCTATGCTCCACCATCTCATTTTTTCTATTTCTTTTAAATCATTCACATAATTTTCTTTTAATTCATCAATTAAACTTATTAAAGTCTCTTTAAAAATAATATATTCTTTATCAAAGTATGAACCAAATGCACCATATTCAATTGATTCTTCATTAATTAATTCTTTAATAATTTTTGTTAAATACCCATTACTTATAAACATTTTTGTTATATTAAATAAATCATCTTCTGATAATTTATTCCATAAATATTCCATTGGTATTGAAAGGCTAATATTTGTTGAATTATTTACATCTTCTAACTTAACATTAACATCTTTATCATATGACATATTAATCCTCCTTTATTTCAATAATATTATTTTCATCAGCAAATACCAAAGAATCACAAATGGGACAAGTGTAAAAATCAAGTATCTTTCCACTATATTCCTTATTATACCAGTCATTTAATGCTATTAAAAATTCTGTTTCACAATCATATTCTTCACATTTTAATTTAATATATTTCATAATTAATTATCTTCCTTCCAAACTTCAATTATTCCTTTTTTAATTTGTTCTAGAGAAAAATATCCTAATATTATACTTCCTAACCAGAATACTAATAATTTAATATATTCATATGATAATTCAAACATCATAGGATTAGGTGTAAGTATAACCGTCAAACCTGTACATAAAATTATAGTCCATAATCCTAATAATGTACAAAGTATTTTAAATATTATATTCATCAATTATCATTCCAATCTGGATTTCTAGGCACTCCAATAATAGCAGGATTTCCAATTCCAACTTTACAAAATGTATTAATTATAAAAGCAAATTTTTCTGTCCAAATATACTTTGGTTTACCTTCTTCATCTATTTCTACTGCTATAAATTTATCATCACACATTCCCTCAAATATTTCCTGAGTATATAATGTTTCTTCATTCCATGTTAAATCTTTAATAATAAAATCCACCCATTCTTTTTGATAACTCATTATATTTTCCTCCTTATAATATTAATATAAAACTAACCTTTCATTTTTAATTCTAAAATACTCCTATTTTTCTCATATGCCAGTCAGTTTCTTCCTCATTCATCCAACATAGTCCACAATCATTACACTTATCAATTAAATCATACATATACATAATATCATCTGCAATTAATTCTTCTAATGTAATATTATCATAACCAAACTTAACAATACATTGTTGCTCATCTAATTCATGTATAATCATAATTTATTCTCCTTTTCTAACAAACCAATCAAAACATCTGCAACAGCATCTTCCCATGTTTTATTCATTTTTCCATATCCTTTACTATAAATACCTAATAAACATGGATTACATTCATAAAATTCATCTTCCCACTTTTCAATTCTTGGATGATAACCTAATTTCTCAATTTCATTTAACAATTGATCCAATCTAGGCAACCACGTTCTTACTGCATCACACCAAAATCCAGGATTATCTTGCATAATTAAATCAACGCAAGTTTCTTTATTTGCTAAAGATTCATATAAATAATAATCTCCACGCTTTGGTTCCCATTTTAAACCTAATTCCTTTAATATTTTTGCTTTATCAATTGAAATCATTATTTATTTTCCTCCTTATTTGTTTTCACTCTTTTCTCTAATCTCTAACCACGCATTATAAACATCTTCTTGAATTTCTTCATAACTCAATCCTATTTCTTCAGTTTTTCTATGTATTAATTTTGCCAATTCTCTTGCTTTCTCTAATTGTTTCTTTCTTTTATACTTTTTAATTGATTTTAAATAGTTTTTATTAATCATAAATTGCAAATATATAGATTCTGCATCAATATCTATAATACTCTCACAATAATGGCAATAGTATTGTGATTGTATTTGATTTAATCCTAAATTAAAATCATAAGAATATAATACTTCTTTATGAATAGGGCAAGTAATTAAACATTTAATATTTAATTTAGGATAATCACCTTCAGATAAATAAATAAAACATTCTAATACTTCATCTGATGATATTTTAAGATATTCTGCTGTTCCAAATAAATCTATTTTATCACATCCATCCATTGCTAATTGTTTTATTAATTCTTCTATATCCCATAAATTTTTATTTTCCATATTTATCACCTTTGCCTTATTAATTTCTTTTCTTTCTATCATATTAATTTTATTTAAATATTTTTTCTTCTTTTTATTACTTAACTTTTTACTATTTAATCGTTTGATTAATGAATTAAGTTTATTTGTTTGCATTATATTACCTTTATATTTTTAATCAATATTATAAATATCATATTAAATGATTTGATTTATGTTGATAAATATTACTCTACAATTTCCAATACCCAACATCTTTTACAACTTTCTTTATCTTTATTATTATCATAGCATCTCTTATCATTATCATCTTCGTCAAACCCTTTTAAATCATAATGACACGGACATTCATTTTCCATAATATATTTAATATTATCTTCTAATTCTTTTTGTAACTTTAATCTCATCTTATCAATATTTTTCATATTTATCTTCTCCTTGATTTAATAAATTATCATCAATCATTTCCCTCATACAATTTAAACAATAATCTTTTTCATTTTCATCTGGTTCACTAAAACTAAAAACATTTCTACTTCTAAATTGATTACCACATTTATCACAAAATGCATTCCAAACCCAACATTTACCTAATTTATTAAGATTCATATATTCAACTTGTTCAATATGAGTTTTCATTTATAATTTAATTACTCCTTTTATATTTTATATAATTGCTAATATTATATTACTATTCTATTAATAATGCAAGCACTATTTTTATTTTAACTTAATATCTTACTACAATCCTTACATTTCTTAATAATCCTATCCTCATCTCCAGGATTCCAAGTCATATATTCATCATCACTATATTCATAAATATTTTCATGTGGACATATATTTTGTATTCCCTTTAAAACTATACTTTGTAAATGTTGTAATTGTTTAATTTCTGCTTTGTAATTATTATATTTCCATCTAAATAATTCTAAAATTTTATCTATATCAATTTCTAATTCTTGATTCCAACATTTTTCACATTCTTGTGTGCAAATTCCATATTCATTTATTTCATAACTATTTAATCCAAATTCAGCAATACAATAATTACCAATTATATTATCATCAAGTTGAATATAATTTTTAAAGTATGTATTAACAATATCAATGTTTTTCATATATTTCATTTCTCCTTTAACTAAAATTATTATCAAAACTACATTTACATTCCCATTCATCACCGCATAGATTACATCTTCTGATATTTATATCTGATTCACAATAAATTACCTGTGAATTATCAAAACAATTATGTAATCCATCATAATAAGTATTAGGATATATTTCTTTTTTTGGATACTTTTTATATACTTCTTCCATAAGATTATTATTTTCTAATAAATTCATAAGCAAATCATCCTTTTTTCTTTAAATACTCCTAACGTCATACCTATAATTTAAAACTCTCGCTTGACCATAATGACCATCTAACTTATCCGCATTATCAGGAAATTTCAATCTCAATATAACTTGCCTACCTGTACTCTTACTCATTCTCAATGCTTGCTCTATACTCTCCCATGCTCTCACAGGAGGGACTATGTATCCTGTTTTCTTATATTTATCTAATTTTTTATAACTACATACATGGAATACTATCATATTGATTCACCTCTTATTAATTATATATTTAATTATTATAATGTTTCAATAGTTATACCAACTAATATTAATGCCCATAGTGGTAAAGCATTTTTTGTAATATAACATGCAATTGAAATAGTTACACATCCTGCTACTCCCACTATTGTTTTTGCTGTTAATAAATCCATATTTACACCTCATTTATTTTAATTTAGGACACCATTCAGGAATATTACATTCTTTTCTAGTATTATATGGTCTACAAGCACATGTAATTTGTTTATTATTTAATTTACATATAACTTTAACATCATCATCACAAAACCAATCATGTAAATCTGGATCTGACAATACTCTGTGTTCTGAACAATCAATACAATTATTAATTTTAAATTCCATATTTATCCCTCCAATTCACTTTCATCAATATCTACTATTCTCCAAATATCACCTTTGCAAAATCCAACATATTTTTCATCTAAATTTATTTCTGTGTAATAAACCTGAAATGATTTACCTGTAAAAATTAACTGATTACCTTCTTTATCTTCGATAATAGTATTTTTAGGCAACATGTTTCTGTCTACCATACTATATAAATTTGAGTTATTATATTCTTTATCTAAAAATAATACTTCAATCGGATAATGATAAACTATATCTTTATTGTTAAATTTAATAATTGCCATATCAAAACCACTTTGTATTGTTTCGCCAATAAATTCTCCAAATTTTTTATGTTTTAATGAATATATTTTCATATTATTTTATTCTCCTTTATCATTTTTCATTCTATCTTCTAATTTCTTAATCCTTCTCTCTTCATCTTTAATAATCCATTTTGCTGTTTCTAATAATTCTTTTCTTAATTCTAAATCCTTAATATCATCATTTGCATATCCAAATGTTGTCATCATATTTTGACCAACTAAATACAATCTAATATCATCTGCATGATGTGATTTAGCTATGTCTATACAATTTCCATGATATCCAATACCATGAGTAGTAATGAATTTTCTATTTGTATTTTTATCATATTTATCAATTCCATACATGCCTAGTTTAATTGCTTCGATAAACTGTTCTGGAAATTTTTCAATTTGATCGAATTCATCATTAAGAAATGTAATAGTAGTCATATATCCCATGATTATTCATCTCCTTTAAATTATAAATATTATTAACAATAATTCCTAGTTCCCATATCTGATTCTTCTAGTATAATTAAATCTTTTCCACCATTCTCAACATATTTACTAAAAAATACATTAAGACTATTCTGTTTTTCCTTTTCTTTTTTCTGTCTTTCTTTTTCTCTAATTTCCTTTAATCTTCTCCAATACTCATTCTGCAATGGTTTGTAACTTTCATGAACTCCAACACCCCATATACATTGATCATCTTCTAATCTCCACATTTGAGGTGCTTTATGATAATTAACAAAAATGAAAAACTGTTTATTTATTCCTTGCTCATTGTTAATCATATCACTAAGCAATTGAAATTCATTTGGTTTAACAGTTATTTTATGCAATATGATATCAGCATTGGTTTTATATAATAAACCAATTTTATTAGTGAAATTACCTTGTGTCCATGTATAACTCCCATTCTTCATAAAGTATTCAAATATTTCTAATACTGATTTAGGCTTAAACCATCTATTTAGAAATACCATTAAATTGTCAAATTCATTCTTAGTTAACTTTCTTTCAAAATCTTCACGCATATTTATTCCTCCCATTATTCATATTTTTTATTTATTCTAAATCAATATCATATAAATCTTGCCATAATTTAATCTGTATTTCTTGTAAATTTTTACGGTGTTCAGGCAATTGAGATTGATCTAATATAATAAGTAAATTTTCATATTCTTCTACTGTAAATTTAATTGTCTTTTCATCTACTTTATTTTTAGATATTAATTTCATTTAATTATTCCTCCCACATCATAACAAAATTTAGATTCATTAACACTTATTATTTTATGTCTTAAAATCATTAATTTTACTGTATTTTAAAACTTGAAATAATTTAATAAAATTTTGGTTTGGACACGATTTACAATTTAAAGAATCTTTATATATTAATAATTTATGGTATGTCTATTTTTAAATTTTATTCTCTCCAATCTCCTTCAGGTCTATATTTATTTATATCTCCACTAGAAGTTAATATATTTTCAAATTCTCTATATTCTTCATCGCTAAGTTTATATTGAAAATAATTATTCCACCATCTGAACCATTTATTATAAGATTCAGTTCTTTGAACATGTTCATTCTCTTTAGGTTCCGGTATTTCTATACCAAATCTACAAGAATTTAATACAGCAAATTCAATAGCATATTGAGCCTTTTCTAAATCTTCTTTTATACTTTCTGTCATTTCAAATCTACCATGAGCAGCATCATGATTCATTCTCCATATAAAATCACCTAAACTATTAATAGTTAAATATAATTCTATTTCTGCTCCATTCTTTACTGCATTAATTCCTTCTTGAGTTAATATTCCTTCATAATATCCATATTTCTTTGTCATAATTATTTTCCTCCTATTTTTAAGTAATCACACACTAATTGACATAAGTATTTATTTGATTCATTTTCTGTAAAACCTATTGCAGATAAATATTTCATTATTTGCTTTTCAGAGTATTTTTTATTACTTATGTAATAATATTTACCATCGTAATAATCTTTCATTTTAATCTCCTTTATTTTATCCATTAAATACTTTATTTATAATTTCTTCATCTTCTAACGTACTAAATTTATAATCATCCCATTCAACATCAAAATTAAATATTCCCTTTACTTTATTCATATTCTTTAAATACCAATCCTCATCTAGATACCCTATTTTTGTCATAGCATCATCTACAGATAAATTTGTGTATATACTTGCAAAAAGAATATTTTCATCAAGTATATCAGGATCATGTATTAAATTTAAACTAATAGTAATAATATTATCTTTAAATATATTTGTTACTTGTTTGTGAAATTCAATAAGGAAATCAACTAGATAAATATTATCTTCAAGAAATTCTAATATACTAACTTCATCTTTTAATTGATATAATTTAGTTATCATTTATTTTCTCCTTTACACTAATCTAATTATCTCATTATAAATCATGGTATGCTTATCATCTATCCCAACACTATTATGAAAATGTCCAAAATACCAATGTTTATATTCTAACTCTTTTTCTAACATATCAAAGAATTTATTCAACACATTATTCTCTTTGATATAACTTCTTTCTTGCATAATTCTCATTGATGTCGTGTGTGAAATCACATAATCAACTTTCCAATTATTTCTATCTAAGTTATCCATTGCTTCATCAAATTCTTTTCTACTTGGCATTTCTTCTTTCCACCATGACACCCCTTCTTTTCTCCTATGTTTATCTATTGATGTTGCTCCACCCATTGTAAAGAATTTTAAACCATCAATAGTAAATACTTGACCACGCATAAGATGAATTATTGAATCATTGATAAAATGTACTTTACCACCATTCCATTTTTGAATAGGGAATTTATTAAGTAGTGTAAAACAATTACCTGTAAAAGCAATTCTTCCTTGATTTTTAGTTATTAATGTTCCATATGGCATTGTAAAACAATACATATAATCATTATAATCAATATTATTTATTTCTACATAATTATTTAATTCTTTATTTTTATATATTCTGCAAATATATTGATTTCTATTTTCAACAAATCCACTTTGATTTTCAAATTCTTTATATACACAATACACATCATTTTTTATACATGCTTCCATAATTGTATCCATATTATTTTTATTAATACTTCTCCATACTATTGGATTATTACCATGATATCGTATTTCTCCATCTGTATTAATTAATGTTTCTAAAAATATGTATAATTGTCTTTCACTAAAATTTCTCCAATTATTAGGTATCTCTTTCTTTGTTGTTAATTTTCTTAATATATTTCTAGCATGATCTGAATAAATTCTTATGTAATATTGTTGTTTCTTATTAATATCTTCCTTTTTCATATTTATAGGTTTTATTGTATAAGGTATTTTCATTTTATTTAACAACGCAGTTAACTTTTCTATTTTCTTTTCTAAAGATAATTTAAATTGTATTCTACATTTTTTAGAATTTATATTATATTTAGAATAATCTACAATAGTTCCATCCATGATAACCCATGTCAATAATCTAATATAATCATCTTCTATTTCAATTCCAAAGTTATTTTTGTATATACCTTTTAAAATAAATTCTTTTTCTTGAATTTTTTTATGTAATAATTCTTTTGCTTTTATTTTTTGATTATATACAATAATATCATGATCTTCACTTACGATTTGTTTTGTATTTTTACCATCTATAACAATTGCATTTTCTTTAAAAACTTTATGTTTTAAAATTGGATAATCAAAAAATATTTCGCTTGATTGTATATCAAAATTAGCTATTTTTAAATTATTATTATAAACACATTCTATATTCATCCATCCATTTTCTGTTAATATATCTGTATCTTTACTTATGCACTCATGATTCCCGTCTACAAAGACAGTTGTAAAATTTCTTTCATGTAACCAATTACGCCAGAACATTTCTTCTTTTGATTCATCAAATACTAATCCAAAATCACCTGTGATAATTACATAATCATCTTTACTTAATAGTTTTTGTTGTGGAAAGTTTTTCATATTTAATTTACTAATTTCTATTTCACCATGTAAATCACCTGTTATGTATATCATTTTACACATTCTCCTTTTTTAATTTCAAATATATTTCAATATTTTACATAACTCAATTAATTCTTCATTAAATAACTGAATCGTTACCATATTATTTTCAATTACAGAGTATCTATGTAATATAACATATTTTTCTTCTTTATTAACTTCATACGCAATTAAATATTCTTCATCATCATTTAAAATTATAAATCCTCTATTAATATAATTTAATTTTGCATTTTCATAATCCATATTTATATTCTCCTTCTATATGTATTTGTTCAAATCTAAAAACACTTCAACATTAATACCGCTAATCCAACAAACATCCCAAATGTCAATACCCAAGGACACATTTTAAATAATATATTAGATTTGATTGATATATTAACTGGTTTGTGATATAGTTTCTTATCTATGGTTATTCTCATAATTATATTCTCCTTTATTTAAAATTCTACCTTCTCATAATCTTTACTTTCTTTTCTAGTAAATGGTGCATGTGAACAATTTCCTTCATTATCTACACTGAGCATTTCCTTATAATTACCACCTTTATTCATATAATAGTCTCTACTATACTGGCACATATTTAATAATTTACAATTTATACATTGATCATATTTGTCTAAAAATATCATATTCATTCTCCTTTTATTTTATTTATTATATTTATTATATTTATTTACATGTTTTATATTAAATAAATTTTCTCATTCTTCGATAAAATTTTATTAACCACATAAACCATTTCAGATATATCTAATTTCATCTTTAATTTCTCAATTTCTTTTAAAAATTCTTCATCCTTATGCAATTCTTTAATAAACTTATCCCATTCTTCTTTTCTAACAATTGCATCTTCGATATATAGTTTCATTTCTTCTTTGCTTATATCTATATCATGTGCTAAAGGACAATTTGTAGCACCTTGACATCTACTATCACAATTATGAGTATTTTCATTATAACATTCAAACATTTTTATATTGCTCCTTTTATATTATTACTCAACCACAACTTTAATTGTTTTAATATTTAAAATTTTAAAAATCAAATAACTAATATAACCATCTTGTAAAACATTATCTCTATTAATAATAATTTGTTTATCAAACTTATTATTTTCCTTATAATATTCCAATTTTGCTTGAATTTTATCAATTCCTGGTTTTGTTTCTTTAAAACAATCTTTTATAACAATATCATCTACTAATATAATAATTCTTTCTTTATTTAATTCATCACATTTTACCTGTGCTTCTTCTTTTGTTAAAAATAAACTTTCTTCCATTCTATTCCTTATATTACTAAAACCACAATGACCTTTATATTTTAATGTAATATTTCCATTATTATCTACACTAATTTTAGTCATATTAATAACAAACGGTTCATCACAAACAGTATATATCATTTTATTTGACGTAAAATTACCTACTCCCATACATTCAGGGCATCTCATATCTTTATCATTATATTTAATTTTGCCTATCCCTTCACATATTTCACATTTCTTCTCTAATTTTGTTTGTTTAATAGTATATATTGTATCACCTTTTTGAAATTTAACTGGTATTTGTAATGTTTTCATTTTATTTATCTCCTTTTCATATCTATTTTCAATTTTCTTCATTATCTTTTAAATATTTTTCAAATAATTCTTTAGCATGTTCTTCTCCATGTTTCTTTGCTAATACTCTTATCTCTTCTTCAAATGAATCCATTAATGATTCTTTATAAATCTTTTTTAATTCATTCTTGTCCTTTTTTGTTAATGATGTTAAAACATCTTCTGGAGTAACTTCTGAAATAATTTCATTTATTACTTGACTACCTATATTATTAATAAGTTGTTCATTTCTTTTTATAATATTTTCAAATTTTCCATAACTTTTTAATCTATATTCTTTATGAAATCTATCATATTCTAAACCTAAATTACTGAATACTATATTTTTACCAGTTTTATCTAATTGATTTTGTATCATTTCTCTAAGATTTTCTTCTGTAAGATTATCACCTATATAGTTTTCCAATTCTTCATTAGCAATTTTCTGTAAGTAAGGAATTGATATTTCTTTTTTAATTTTTGTAGACATAATTTTCTCTCCTTTTATTATATATTTATTTATTATCTAACTAATAATTATTCTATCATATATTTTACCACATGTCAATGTTATTATTTTTGTATTCTATTAAATCTTTTTTAAACTTTTCAACTGCTAAATCTTTTCCTTTTGCTTCAATCATAATATCATACTCATAATCTTCCGATAACTTCAGAAAATCTTTACAGTATTCAAAATCAATCATATCCGCATGACTTCTAAATTCTTTGCTTGACTTAGGAGAACTTATATGTATCTTAGGTATTTTACCATTCCAAGTATCAAATACACTCTTTAAATCTAATTCTGAACCATCATTACAACAATAATAATGATGTAAATCAAGTACAATCTTCAATCCAGTATGCTTATGTATCTCCATAACATCATTAATAGTATAACTTTTATCATCGTTTTCTAATATAATATGATTTCGTAACTGCTCTGGTAATTTATTAAATACTTTAATAAATCGCTTTATTGCTTCGGTCTTATCGCCATACATACCACCAACATGAATGATTATATTAAAGTCATCATCTTTTTCTAATCTCATAGAATTAAGTATATTATAATGATAGATTAAATCCTTTACAGAAGACTTAACAACATCTTTATTAGGTGAATTTATATTAACTATTTGTGAAGGATGCATACTATAACGTATTTCATTATCTTTACATAATTCACCTATACGCCTTAAATCATTTCTAATCCAAGACATAAAATCAATACCTTTTACTATCTCATGAGTAGCAAATGGCACAATGTCAGAACTTAATCTAAACATTTTAACACCATCTATAACGCATTGTCTAATGGTTCTTTCAGTCTCTTTAATATTGTGTATTACAGTTTGATAAAGTCTTTGCTCATTGAAATTAGCAAGTCTAAATGTTTTATATTTTGTATTGCATTTTAAAGACATACATGCAAATCCAATATTACGAATTGTCATATAGATTACCTCCGTATTGATTAATTCTATATCTATATAGTAAACTATATCAATTATAATGTCAATATTTATATTTTAATTATGTTAAAACTATTTAATAACCAAAACTTTCGCATCTACTCTTCCAAAATTAATAGTATTTTGATTAATTTTTTCTCCAAAATCCCCTAGATATACATCTAATAAATTATTACCAAAATTTCCCGTATCTCTAATAGTATAAATTCCATTATATTTTTCATGTGATTTAGGAAAAGTTAATTTTAATTTTGTTCCCATTGGAAATTTATTTGAAGATACTGTCCATGCTTCATTATGAGATTTATTATTTAGATTGTATCCATTTTTAGTTATACCTCTGGATATATTAGAATAAGTTTTACCACAAGATTGAACACTAAGGTCATATCCAGTTACTTGCATTTTTATATAATTATATTCTTTATCTGGTTTAATTTCCTTAACTATAGTAGGTGAATGAATATGTGGAATGAAATTATGTGTATCATTAATACATGATTGTGAAGGAGATATCTTTGTTGCAAAATGGAATATTAATAATGGAACAAGTGTTGCTATAAATAATTTCCTCTTCATAAGTATAATCCTTTCTGCTATTAACTATGATTATTTAAATGTTTCATTTATTTCTTCTTTATATAAATTTTTTCATTATAGTTTTATCATAATATGATAAAACTATTTACATTTATTTTATCATAATATGATAAAAGGTTTATATGGTCACAAATTTTTACCAATTTGACTTATTAAATATTTAACTTCTTCTAACTTTGATTCATAAAGTTTACTATTCCAATAATGTTCATCATATAATATAGTAGACAACGCTATTTCTTTATTTATTTCTTTTCTTATATCATTTACTCTACATAAAAGAAACAATAAAATATTATCCATTTATTTTCCTTTCATTAATCATGTTTACTTATTAAATAACAATTACCTCTTAAAGTTTGCATATCATCATAAGCATAAACTTCCTCAAATGTTTTAATATTAATAGTTCTGTAAGGTTTATCACCTTTTATTTTAACTACTATACATTTAATTCCTCCATATACATCAACAATATCACCTAATTCAACAATTTTATTTTCTTTATAACTTATATCTTTCATATTAAAATTCCTCCTTATTTATATATTATCTCCTTTGGTTCACAATTCTCAACATTACATTCTTGGCAATTATTTTTACATAAATAACAACTACAATTTATACAGCGAATATTATCATCTTCTGGACAGTTTTTAATAATATTATCTCTCTCCCAATCTGCCTTTTTAATCCTCTCATTCCCTTCACCATACCACTCCATAACCAAATTAGCAAGTTCAATAATCGCTAACTCAAAAGTAGCTGCTCCACAATCCAATTCAATATTATGCCATCTACAATCTTTATCGAATTTACCACATTCAATCCATATTTGTACTTTAGTATTTTTATTTTCATCATCGTCTATATTATTTGTTTCTGGATTAACTTTAACTACATCAATATCTAAACACTCTTGAAAACGACTTTCATTATAAGTATCATTATTATAATTAATTACTTCTTGGAACATAGGATGGGTATAAAGAAATTGATATGCTGTATAGAAATCTGTAAACATATTAACTATCTCTCCTTTATTTTAACCATAATTGATTAATAAATGGAATATAAATCTTATGATTATAAAGTTCTTTACCAAACCATATACCTATTTTATGAGGTACACCTCTATTGTCATATCTCCAATGCCATCCCCAATTCATGTTAATTATCTCCTTTAAATTATAATTATTCAGATAACACTATAATTGCTTCTTCCACTTTTTCACTAGATACTTTATTATAATATGAACAAGGCAAATATTTTCTACCATTTTCTTTAATAATTTCTCCAACAAAAGGACAGTCTACACATGTTAATTTTCTACTTTGAACATGACAAATTGCGAATGCTTTTAAGATATTTAATGCTTCAATTTTATCCATAATATTTATTCTTCTCCGTTCAATAAATTTTCTAATAATTCAATCTTAATTTCACTTATTTTAACATACTTTTTCCATTCTTCATATGCTTCACTCCAAACACTTCTTTGCAATTCATCATAATGAAGTCTTTCATCTTCTAATGCTTTAACAATTCTTTGTTTATAATCTATTAATAAATCCAATAAATCATCCATTGAATCAATCCCATCAATTCTACAATCTTGACATAAATAATCTTGTTTAATTTCTCCACTTACTACAGGACAATCTTTTTCATTATATTTACAACCATGTTTCACACAGCAATGAGTTCTGTGTACTCCATATTTGCTTTTATCCATGTTAATGAACCTCCTCCTAAATAATTATACTTTAAAACAATGTGAACAATCTTCAGCATCTTCCCATTCACAAATCATAGTTTGTAATTGAAGATCATAATTTTGATATTCACATTCAGTAATATATTTACAAATATATTTCACATTATCTTTTACTTCTTTAATTATACCACATTTTTCTTTATCTAAATATTTTCCTTCGCTTATCATTATATCATATAATTCTTTTTTGTAGTTATTTAATGCTTCTTCTCTGTCTTTGTATCTGAATTTCATTATACCATTTTCTAATTCTTTACTTTTTTCATAAACTAATTTAAAGAAATCTTCATGGTCTATATGTTTTAACAATTCTAAGACTGTTTGGATATTATTATCTTTAGATATTTTTTCTATTATATCTCTATTGATATTCATAATATATATTCCTCCTATAATAATTCAATAATATATCTAAATAAAACTTTATCTTTCTCATTTAAACCATAATCTTTCTCAGATTGCTTCAAATATTCAATAAACATATCTATAAAACTATCACCATATTTTACAAATAATAATTGAATATATGAATTTTTAATATTCCAATCCGATAACATAATATCCCAAAATAACAATTCAAATAATTCCTGTATAGACAAATCTTTATAATCATCATTATTATAACATTCTATTAAAGTACGAACAAAATATTGTTCAATATTAGTCCTATTAATACATACTTTAAATAAATTATTTACATATTTTCTTTTAATGGCTTTATTACCTTCTGTAATTATTTCTCTTTGTCTTTTGTGACTTTCTATAATCATTTTAACAACTCTTTCTTCTGAAATAGTATCTGTATTGATACCTATTTCTTTAAAATATTTTCTAATCATTCTTTGCCTCCTGTGCTTCAGGATATTCTGTTAAACAAAAAGAACATCTTGTGAATTTTCTTTTCCAAGGTGTTTCCATAATAAACGTAGGGTTGCAACAAGTACATAATGCTAGTTTCTCACTAAGTATTTGTAATTGTATTTTATTTTTATCTTTGTCAATAACAGTCATGTATTTAATCAAAAATTTATTCCCCTTTCTCTAATTCTTCATTCCTTTTCTCACACTCTAATTCAGCTTCTTCAATTGTTTTAAATAAATCATTTTCATCCCATAAAGTACCTGAATATAAATTTGAATATTTTCTACCCAATAAATAACTAATTTTTGTTTCCTTTCTAACCACATCTATATCAATTTTAATAACATTATCATATCCAGATAATATTCCATCATCAGTAACAACATACCATGCTTTAGATTGATATTCACTATGTCCACCTTTCCCATAACAATCAGGACATTCAAAATTTTTATCTTTAACTACAATTCTTCCTGTTCTATCACATGTTGAACAAGGAATTAAAATTTCCTTTATACCATGTGAAATTCCTACAACTTTATCTCCAATTTCAAATTTTGTTCTAATTTCCATGATAATTTCCTCCTAATATGTTATTTATCATCATTTGCTAATTCTATTTCAATATCATCAAGTAAACAATAACCATCACAATCAACATCATCATAGAATACTGTTTCTTCTAATAAATTAAGTACATAATGTGATTTTTCTTGCTTCTTTAATAAGTCTCTACAAGCCTTTAATAATATAATTTTTCTATCTCTCACAAATAAACAACTCCTTTATTTATTTTCAAAATAAATCTTCCGTTTTATTTCAATCTTCCACCTTCATCATATTTTAATAATTCTTTACCATATTTATTATCCTTAGTAAATTCTATACCACATTTCTTACATTTATAAAGTTTTATACAATCTCCACCAAATCTACCTAATGTAATAAATCCACATGATTCATCTTCTAAATCATGATTACAATCTTTATATTTTTCTTGTTTAGTTTTAATTTCTTCTAATATTTTATTGAATGATTTAATCATTTACATACTTCCTTTTTCCATTTCTTTCTTAATTATATCAAGATTTAATCCACAATGAGGACACCATTCATATTCATATGCATGTTCCCACTCAGGTAATATTTCTATTCTACATTCAGGACAAATTTTATATATTTGTTTATCTACTGTTAAAAATTGACCAAATGGAATTTTACTCATATTAATCACTCCTTCTTAAAATACTCTCTTGAAATTATCTTCATTTAATAAATCCTTAGCTTGAATCCAATAATATGTTCCACCATCTTCAGGTTTTAATGCAATAGAAGTAGATCGTTCAATTCTTGCTATTTGCAATAACATATCTTTTGGGATAATATTCCCATAACAATCATAATCTTTTAAACTTCTATAAACTTGATAAATGTCATATTTATACATATTTTAATCCTCCATTAATTATTTTAATTTATTTCAGTTTCATTAGTTTTATTTATATGCAATGCAAACCCTGTAGGACATAACTCTGGATATTCATTACATTTAACAGGACAAAATTCACTTTCTCTACAACTTTTTCTTGGTTCTAATAAATTTATACTCATACTTTTATCATCCTCCTTTAAATAATTTTCTATAATACGAAAAGTAGGAAATAATACTTCATCCATACCTTCATATAAAACTTTCATATCATCCTTACCTACTTTTTCAAATATTCTAGCGATAGTATCACGTATTTTCTCAATTTGCAATTGTCCTTCTTCTGTGTAGATTTCTTTTTGATTTTTTAAAATATCCCATACTTTATTTTCCATCATCTATAACCTCCAATTCTAATATCTCTTTATCTTCACTACTATCAAGCATTTTCAATTCATTTTGCAATCCTTCTAATCCAGCAGAGATAATTTTATGCATCACAAAACCCTCTACTTCACCTTTGGCCTCAAGTACAGTTTTATCCATTTGCTCATTAAAACTTTTTTGCATAAATGGTATATTTTTCTCTATCTCTTGTCTCAAAGATTTAATACTATTAAGTATTGTTTCTTTTTCTGACTTTGTAGGTGCTTTCTTACTATCTAATAATGCTTCAGCATGTTCAGTTAACTTTCTAAGACTATTGCCTATACCTATCATTTCTTTCTCAAATTCTTCTTCAAATTCTTGACGTTTATCAAATTGAGGGCATTCTTCCATTTGTTTCCCATTAAATTGTCTAAGTGTTACTGGAATACCATCACCACAATTTAAAGATGTTATTGCTTCAGCAAATTGTGAATATGACATTTCAACTTCAATATATGGTAAACTTTTAGCATGATACCAATCTCTATTTAAATGCCTATCAATTCTTGCAGATTTAATTCTTAAACTTATTGTATTACTATGTTTAATTGAACTACCAAAAAGATTTTTCCCTTTATTACAAGTAGTTCTTGATATTCCTAACATTGCAAAACTTTCATGCTCATATCTTTTTATATCATCCATAATATTAATCCTCCTTTTATTTTCTTAAATTTAATCTTCCCATCTTAACTTCTGTCCACATTCGCATACACTCAAACTATAATAATGCTTATAAAAACCATCACCTAAATTTTCACTTAATTCTTTATTACAATTTGGACATAATGCAGGACTCCAAGATTTTATTATTGGATTTATTGGTATTTGTTTTTCTAATGCTTTTATTGCAATATTAATAGCTTCTTGTGTATCTCTATCATCTAATAATTTAGATTTTAGATTATCTAATAATATTATTGCTTCAATTGTTCTCATGTTAATCACTCCTCCCTATTCAATTTCAACATATTCACTAATAATTCTTAATACTTCATCATAACATCTGGAATTAAATATTCTATCAGTCATTTTATTTGCAATTTACATGTTGGTTTCATTTAATTTTCTTCCTTTCCTATAAATTTTTCAGGAATATAATTTAAGCATATTGGTCTATTATATCCATAATTTCTACAACTACACCATATACAATTAACACATGATTTAATCATAATTAATTCCTCCTATCACTTCCAAATAAATTCTTCAACTAAAGCAAATCCTTCTTCTGTAAATATTTTATCAGAAGGAAAACATTCAGTAAAGTATATTTTTACATCACTTTTATTTCTAATGCAATTTTCAATACCATTTTCACCAAACATGCTACCTACACTTCTTTGACCACTTCTTTCACCTACAAAATAAACAAACTTATCACCTTTATTATATTTATATTTTTGTTCTGGTCTACACATCATATCCAAATTACCTGAGATTGATTGTTGTAATGTAATAATACAAACTGGCTCTGCCATCACATATTCAAAGTGTGATTTACCTAATTTTTTAATAATAGAGATTAATTCATTTACTTCACCATTCATTGTAACGTATGATTCTTGATAACCCATGATAATTCCTCCTATAATTTTATTATTATTTTATTACTTATCTTACATTGACTTTATTTTTTGTATTAATTTATCTGATTCTTCTTTAATTAAAGAAATAGTAGTATATTCTTTTTCACCTGCATCCCAAACTTTTATAGTCATTGTGCCATTATCATGTAATAATGCAATAGTATGTCTATTATTTATTTCTTCTGGATTGCCTGATAATATAATTTTTACCATAATAATATTTCTCCTTAAATTATGATTATATCACGATTTGGTTCAAACCTTCTATATTTCTTCAGGAATTAAAATATCCTTTTGATAACACCAAAGAAAACCAGTTTTAATTTCTTTCTTTTTAAAATTAATATTAACACATAATTTACCTTTAATATCTTTTGAAACAATTCCATCATAAATTCCATTACTATAATAAATAATAGCAGCATGTTCATTTGGTAAACATTTATCTTGACTTCTCATATTAACTTGATTCCATTTAATAATAGTATCAGTTATCATTTTTTAACCTCCTCACCAATGATATTTTTAAGAATATCTCCCTTACTAAATGTATACCAAATCCAATCCTCTTGATTAATATTCCATATATCATCTTCAGTATTAACATCAATATTAGTCATATTTCTGGTTAAATAAATTCCATCCCTTGTATCACCACAATATTGTTCTTTTAATCTACGCTTAACATGTCCAAGTGATTCATCAACAATTATTTCATGAAGATTATTGTTTGCTAATTCCTTTAAAATAAAAACTGCACCAGTATCAGTATTATCTCTTCTCTTAAGACCTATTAATTCACATTTTATTTGCATTGGTATCATATTAATTATACCACCCTTCATATTATTTTTTATGTAGGAGTTCTCTCTGAGGATTTAACCTCAGAGAGATGTGGAAATTATGAAGCATCATGCTAATGGGTTTTGGTATACTAATTGATACTTATTGCTATATGCCCGTATAGTAAGGGAAGTATCAATAATTGATTTTAAACTTCCTGTGAAAATTTTAATACATTCATAACTATTTGAAAAACCCAATCTTTCTTTTTATCACTAATTGTATCACTATTCATAATTTTTTCATACTCTTCAATTAAATCTTTTTTCATTTCTTTTCTACATGCATTTTTATAATCTTCTGCTAATTGATTTCTTATCATAATCATTCTCCTCTCTATTCAATATGAAAAATTAATAAATTCAGGCAATTCCTTAATCCCATCTTTCTTAAGTATATGCAATACCATTCTCTCTGCTGAATCAACTCTTTTTGCTTTAATAATCATACCAACGTATTTTGGAGGTAAGTTTTTAGTATTTTTGATTGCCTCCTTTAAATTTTATAAATTACTTTATCAATTAATCTCTTGTTATAAAACCTCAATTATTTGTTGAAACTCAAAATCGTTTAAGTCCCATACATTTCCACTAACACAAATCAATTTATTGCTAAAATCTTCTTTCATTTGCAAAATAACTTCTTCATCTATATTTGATTGATCATAGTCTACCTGAGCGACTTTTAATATATTCTCAACTTTAGATTCTTCTTTTTCTACTAATTCATAATATTTACCTTCTGGATATTCATTTAAACTAAAACCTTTATTAATTAAAATACCATGTGTTAATGTCAACATAATTATTCTCCTCTCATTTTTAAATTAATTTATAAATTTTCTTTACTTGACAATTTAAATTTAGATACAATATCTTCTTTAGTTATATATAGTTTTTCACCATAGTTATCAATAACATAATATTTAGCAATATAACCACTATCCTCCATGCCTATTATATACTTCTTTCCTTTTGTTACTAACACTTTGCCATTAGCTGATATTGATTCTAGTGCTAACATGATTCAATCTCCTTTCTATATTATACATCTAATACGGACTTACTATCAACTAATTTATAATCATTAATTTCATATCTATACTTCCCTTATATTAACTTAAAACACAACTCAAACCAAATACTTCAATCAACTCTTCATCTGATAATTCACTAACCAATTTCTCTGTACCATCCGACATTATTATGATATTTTCTTTACCTTCTGTAATTTCGATGCCGTAGAGTTCTGCAATCTCTAATAAATCTTTATCTATGGTCATTATGTATCATCTCCTTTGCTTAGTTATTATTATATTAGTATTCTGTTAAAATGTCAAGATAAAATTTTTTGATTATTTGTAATTTGTAAAAGATAATTAGGTATTGAGATTGAAAATTGTTAATGACTGTGTAAGCATTTGGATCAACTCCTTTCTATGTGAGTTTGATGGATTAATTTTTAATTAAATATTTATTTATCATGAAATTTCTTATGACAATCTTCACATAACACAATCAAATCTTCATCTTTTTCATTGCCTCTGTTTTCATATGTATTATGGTGGACTTGTAAATTTTCTTTATTATTACATAATTGACATTTGTATTTTGCTCTTTTTAATGCACTTTTTCTTTTATTTCTCCAATGTTCTGTTTGAAGATACTCTTGATATGGCATTGTCTTAAGTATATTGATTTGATCTAATTCTTCTTGTGATAATACTTGTATTTGTAATTTTTCTTTGTTTATTTTTTGTTTATTATTCTTTTTCTTATAATCTCCTTTTTTATAATATTCATTTCCTGGTATTTTATTATTTACAATATAATGATTAGGAACATATTTATATAAATCTTTTCCATTTTTATCTTTACCTAATAATATAGGTGATTGTGGAAATATTTTAATTAATTCTTTTTCTTGTAATAGATATAAATATGTCCTTACTGTGTTTCTGTCTCTCTTAATAACATTTTTTAAATATTCTTCTGATGGATTAGCAAAATTTTTATTAAATAAACTAGTTAATATATATAACAAACTAAAACCTATATGACCTATTGTATGTACTTTATCTAAAATTAAATCATAAATAATAGGCGTAAATCCTTTTTTATATTCTTTTTGTATTATATTAATTACCATATAATCATTAATTCTAATTTTATCAATTTTTTCTATATCACCTTCTATCTTTATTAAATTTTCTCTTATTAATAATTTTAAATATTTCTTTATTGTTCTTGTATCTTTAATAACATTAATATAATTTGACTTCTTTTTAGAATAAGTTATTATTGGTCTTTTGTCGTAATTTCTACATAATACATTTTGTATTTCTTTTATAGATACTTGAAATTTATTTTTATTACCTTTTATATATAATAATGCACAGTATGTAGTAAATCCTTCTGTTCATTATTATACAAATATATTTCCTTCACTTGTGTCAAATAACCATTCATTATTTATTCGTATAAAATTATCACTCAAATAATTTTATTCCTCCTATTTTTATTTATTATTTAATTACCTTATAAATTTTATATATTATACAAGCAATATAACCACCTCCTTCTTTAATAAAATATATATTAATCTTAAATCATATATGTATAAAATTATTTTATTATCCTAATTAATTTCTGCTCAGATTCATTCCCTAATCATCATCTAAACCAATTGATTTTTATCCTCTTCTTTAATATCTTTCTGAAATTTTTCTTTATCATATTCTTCTTCTTCTTCATATGCTCTTCCTGCTTTTGCTTCAAAACCCATATCATCATATATTTCAGATAAAGGCTTATTAGGATTTTCAGATTTTAATTTTTCTTCTTCTGATATTCTAGTATTATTTTTATCATATTCTCTTTTCCATACCTCTTGTTTTTTCTTTAATTGTTTTAATTCTATCTTCTGAGATTTAGTTAATTTAGACAATTTTTCTAACATATTAATTTTCTGTGTGATCGATCTTTTCTCATCTGCTATTATTACTTTTTCCTTACTTAAAAATGACCATCCTACTGCTCTTTTTTGACTTCTAAATAAGGATATAGCATTTTCTAACTCAATTTCACATCCTGGTTTGAATAAGGTGTATGTAAAGTTAGCTTTTCTCCTTATAGGTTTTTGACCTTCAATAGTCATAATCATATCACCAGCATAATCAAATTTAATTAAATCTAATTTAATTAATTCATCTATGTATTGACGTAAAGTTTTTGCAGATTCAATAAATATGTCATTCATAATAGTATCATAACTAGGGTAACATACTTCAAATACTCTTTGTGTTTCTAAAGTATTTTTATCATTTCTTTTAATTCTACTTTTAATATTACAAAATAAATTAAGTAAATTATATTTGTCTAATTTACCAGAGTATTCATTCATAATTTTATTATATTCTGCATCTAATAGCATAAAATATTTTACTTTTTTAGGATTGCCTTTTTCATCATTCTCATAATCATAGATATTTAATTTAGCAATAACAAAATCAGAAGAAGATAATTTAGTTAAATCAATATTATCAGAGAATATTATTAGAGAATCATTATATATTTTTATTAAAAATTCTTTAAGATATTTTCTTTCATTTTTAATATTTTGATTATTATTACTATTTTTTATTCCCATTCTCCATAAAATCATATCAATAGAGAAATTAATATCTCCTCTAATATTTTGCAATTCAATTAATTGTTTAAAATAAGTTATAGTTCTTTTACCATATAGTCGAATTAAACTAAATTTATCAATTTTATTTTGAGATATATTATTGGGTATTTGATTGTAATTATTTATATTATTTCAACCTTTCTATTTAGATTTTTTGTGTAAAATATATTTTAATTTTCCTGAAATATTTCAGGAAAATATAATACTTATTATATTTTTGTTATATTTTTATTTTATTCTTATTATATATTATTTTATTCTTATTACACTTATATGGATGCCCTAATAGGGATTGTAAATCATTAAATACTTGTTTTAATAATCCCTATTAGGGTTTGTAAGTCAATTTAACACTTATAGTTATTATCCCTAATAGGGATAATTGCTTATACACTCCCATTATATAAGGGTTTTTCAAGATTATAATTTTTCATTGCTTCACCAATTGTACCTTTACTATCATCAAAAACAAATACAGATCGTTTTGGATCATCTCTTAGTGGTTTGATGTCAATAATATTAAATCCTTGTTTTAATAAATACTTAGCCATTGTTGAAGCAACAATACATTTTACTTTAATATTTTCTTTCATAGTCAATCTTCCTTTCAATTATCTATAAATATTCCGACTGTCTCTATAAATGATTGTTTATTATCTTGTAATTGTTAAGTCATAATATCACTTCCTTTTATTAAAATTTACAAAACAAAATATAGAGTGTATCTCAATTCTATTCATATTATATAATTATTTTATTCTTTTGTCAAGAAGAATTTCACACTATTCACTCTCCTACTCACTTTCCTATCAAATCCAAGATCCAAACTTTAAACTTATTAATACTTTTCAGTTGTTCAATAATATTTTCGTCATAGATATACCAACCATAAGTATAATCTTGCATTACACTTTCTGCTATCCTTAATATTTCTTTATCCTGTTTTGTAATATCTCTACCATTAGCAAGAATAAAATTTTCTACTTCACAAAGTTTTTCAATGTCTTTAATCTTTTTTAAAGTTTCAGTTTTCATCAATACTTCCTCCTTCATCAAAATATAATTCCTTATATTTCTTTGCAAATTCTAAACTAACAATCTCCATCTTACCTTCACCATACATATTAATAGACTTCATAATTCTCATTCCATGTTCTTTAGATTTAATTTCATAAAAATATTCTATATCACCAACAAAAAATGCTTTTCTTTGCATATAAAATTTAATTATTTCCCATTCAACATTAAAAGCAATAAATTTATAACCTTCAGAATATGGATTTAATTCATATTTTAATTCTTCTTTTGGGTATCCATCTGCTTCTCTACATGTTTTTTCATAAAGTAATCTCCTGCCTAATCCTTCTTCAATATTATCTAAATCCATAATATTAATTGTTTCTATTTCTTCATTTATAAGGAATTTAACTATTTGTCCTCTACGAATAACAATACCTACATCAAATAATTTACTTCTATCATTATCGCACCACCATTTAAATTTATGAACGTAATTAGTATTGCCTCTGTCTACATAATCACCAATATGAAAGTTTTCTAATGAACATTCATAAGATTTAGTTTGATCTTCAAATTCATGTATTTCTCCGCAATAAGGACATTTTATTTCACCATAAAAAGTATCGTATAATCCCATAATTATTTCCTCCTTGATTTAATTATTTATCCACTCAATCATCAAACATATTTTTTCTATCATCTATTTTATACTTTTCTAATATCTTCCCACAATTAGGACAGCATTTAATAGGACATTCATAATTATAATATCCATCTGAACCAATTTCTAATTGTGTAATTTGCATATCTTCTTTTTCTTCATTTAAACCTTTACAATATTTACAATTAGACATAATAACTACCTCCTTTATGTAAATTTTAATAATAATTCTCTACAATTATCCTTTTCTCCTTCAGTAGTAGTTTTATCATTAATCATTGCTAACAACTTTTTACGTCTATCTTCTTTCTTCTTACGTCTTTCTCTGTCTTCAAATAATGCTTCATCCCATTCAAAAGGAAAATGCAATTTATATCACCTCATTATCTTATACATAAAATTCCCATATTTAAAACTGTCTGGGTATACAGAAATTAATTTTACATTATCATCAATCAATATATAACCTTCTTCTTTACTATAGATTTTACCTATATTCATAGATATATTATGCATTATAGTTACTTTTGTTTTTAATGGCAATTCATTTAATTCATCATAAGATTTTATTTCAACAACTGGTAAATTATTAACTCTATTATATACAATTTTTCTATCTGTCGCATTTATATATTTCAATACAATCTCCTCCTCTAAGTTTGAACAAAATGTCTCTTTTATCATGATTTACAAGTCTACAAACCCAATAAAATCAATACTTTGTGGGATCGCAATTTTTCAATTTGCCTCTTATATAAGATAATATCTTAACAACATCTGTAGTGTCTGCTATATTATTCGTTATTTTTGAATTTAACATATATCACTCATTTATTCACAATCTCCCATTAATCCACTAGGAGTTGGTTGCAAATTATTTCTTACCCATATTCTATTTAAATCGAATACTTCAATTATTTGTCCTAATATGATTTTATCCCCAATTTTAGAGTCTACAAAATTTTGCAAATCATTTTCCGTTACAATATGATAAAAATTTAAATTATCATCCAATTCATCTAATGGATGCACCATACCAAAATTACTATTCAACAAACAACCGTTATCTACTAAATATCTAGGACAATATAAAAATTTTATACAATTCTCATTTGTAGAATCTTTAATGATAACTACTCCATAATCATCACCATTTGTTTTTACTATCATTCCATTTTTTAAATCTGACTTTTTCATATTTTACACCTCATTTTTTGATTAATATTTTCATTCGTTCTTACTTAATCAATTAAAAATTTAATTGTGTTTTCAAATGATTTATCCATTAAAATTGCAATTTGTAAAAATAGATTATCATTATTAGAAGTTATATAAATACTATCATTACAATTATTTGTATATAACATAATTTTAGATATTTCTTTTTCACTTACTTCTAACTGAATTCTTACTTCACATACTAAATTATATCCATATTTTGATATTCTTTTATATACTACAAAATTAGGTAAACACGTATTTTCATCTAACCACATAGCATTACTATTCCATTTTAACCAAATATCATCATTCATATTTGACATGATGAGTAATTCTTTTATTTGTTCTTTATACCAGTTTAGCATAATATATCTACTCCTTTCGATTCTTTACTTCATTTAATTTATCAACTATCTTATTTAAATCTTCTTCAAATATTGTGGTGAATTTAATATATTTATCTGTAGGATGAACATCCATAAAATTTATTTCAATATCATCTTCAGCATATTTTCTAATATAACAACCTTTTGCTATTAAACCTTCAGGATAATCATCAAGTAATATTCCATTCTTTCTTTTTAATAGACTATGAAATTTCTTATATTCACCTTTTGATTTCATCCACCATATATCATTGTCATTTTGACAAGTTTCTGATATAAAAGTTTCATTGTATTTTTCTTGATATAATTTCAAATATATCTGGTATAAATAATCATTGTTATATTTTGTTCCTTCATTTTTCATGGTAGTTCTTGCTTGATCCATTAATTCTGAATCAATTAAATTCATAAAAGTCCACCAAGGAATTATTAAACCCTTTTTATTTGTTATTGTATTTACATTTGTTTTATCCATTATGTAATTTCTCCTTTTTTATTACAATCCATTCAATTCTTTACTTTCTGCCATCATTCTCATAATATCGGCAATTTGAAATCCTACAATCTCACTACCTTTAGGATACTGTCTTTTACATTCTTCAAGCATGTATAAACAATAATTTAAATATTCTTCAGTATCCTCATTCTCTTCTTCAAAAGATATATAATTTATAAAATTTAAATTATTAATTCCATATTTATCTAACCATTTTTTATAAAATATAGGTGCTATTTTATAATAATCATCTATGAAGTTAATGATTTTATTTAGGATTTTCTGAGTATTATTCATATTATTTATCTCCTATGTTATTAAATAAGTATATTGTTTTTGCCCAGTTCTAATTACCATATTTTTAAGATTTATTAAATCATCATTAAATTTTGATACTATTTCTTCATATTGATTTTCATTTACATATTCTTCTACAAATATGTAATATTTTTCTTCCTTCCCATTATTATATAGTACGTCTAATATAAGATTCATAGTAATTCCTCCTAAATTTAATTTGAGTTTGAATAAAAAATTGCTTTTATGATGATATTTATATTATATGTAGTATTATTTTTATGTATCTATACTACATATAGTATAATCCTAACAATTACACATTACATCCAATCATCTTACTACTACTACTACCATTAAAACTATTCCCACTCTTATATCCAGCATTCCTAGCGTCTGCATCCCTATTAGCTTTTATCTTACTTCCTTGGCCTTTTCTAAGTTTCATCTTCTCAATTTCCGTAACAATTAAAGCATCTTTAACAAGTATTAATCCATATTCCTTTACAGATTCTACTTGCTTCTTAAATTTATCTTCCAATCCACTTAACCAACCAAGAATAAAATCATTTTTCAATCCTGCTGATTTAGTATTTGATTTTTTATTTAACTTAACATACATCTTACTTTGATGTTCAATTGTTCTTACCGCACAGTTATAAATTTCAGTGGCAATATTCACATCTTCTTCTAAACCAATAATACAAATTCTAGTATTTGCAGTTCTAAAAGATGTAAATGATTTACAACGGAAATTATTACTAATAATATTTGCTAATGATTTCTTCCACCATAACATTCTGGAAGATTCATCTATTGATGTATTTAAAACATTTTTAGTGTTAGTATTATCAGAATCAGCAACGTCATTCATAGTTAGACCATGCTTTAAGAGTAGCATTTGCGCTTTTAGAAAAGAATTTTGTGATTCGTCTGCTGAAGTGTTATTCTCTGCAAGTGCTAATAATTTTTTCACTTTACTTAGAATGGTTTCTTGTTGTTGCTGTGTCATTATGTATTCCTCCCTTGAATTTGGTGATTTGGTTGATTGGATTAATTTGATTTCTTACTATAATTATTATATCATGGGTGAGGAATATATGTCAACATATTTATTTTAGTATTCTTATAATTTTTTATTTTCTATTTAAAATTCTATAAAATAAAAACCCTTATAAACAAAGGGTTTACGGAATTTTCGTGAATTACTTTAATCATTTTATTAATCTCCACTATAATAATCTATAATTATATCAAAATTTTCTATATGTTCATCATATAAATGTTCATAACCACAAACAGGACACTTAAATTTTCCATCGAAACATACATTACCACTCTCTACTGCAAAATGATAATTACAATCTTTGCATTTCCAAAGATAGAAACATGTTTCAATATAATTACATCCATCTGCTTTGTGGGACATTATAAATTCCTCCTTCAATTTTGAATAAAAATCTCATTTGATATGATTTATTTTATTGAACTAAAGGCAAAGCAATATTTGGTTCAATAATTATTAAATCTTTTCTTAAATATATAACTCCTACAGAATCTAAATCTTCTAATATTTTATAATCTAAGTCATTAAATTTATTAACTTTTCCCTTTTTATCTGCTCTACTTAGTAATATTTTAACTAATTCTAATTCATACAATCCAAATCTTGTAGTTTGTTTAATTATACTATATTCAGTTTCATAATCTTGTCTCATAATTAATTCCCTCTCTTTTATTATTTTTCATTTTAAAACTTCTTCCACTATTAAACCATAAATATTCCCATTACCATTCTCTACTTCTACTTTATAACCATATGGAAAACACATTTTAACACCTACGATATGAGAATATATCATTGAAAAGTTTTGATCTTTATTGGCCCACCATCCCCAATGAGTAGGTGTTTCTGATTCTTGTGCTTCTCTAACAATAACTTCTATAACATCTTCATCTCCACACATTTTAACTTGAATAATACTGGGATAAAAATGCATGTATTGATTATCTACTTTATGACAGAATAGTTTTGTTTGTTTCATGATTATTCACTCCTTCTTAATCCCAATATGCTAAATCATTTTCCCAATCAGGGTAATTAGTATTTAACCATTCTTTACATTGGCCTTTTGCTTTTTTCTCTACTTCGTCTAAATGGTCAAAGAATTTCCAATGCTCATTATTTGAATATTCAAAATCAACTTTAACTATATCAGATTTAAATAGTATTGTTCCATCACAATCATACACTTCATAATGAAATGGTTGAGAATATTTTTCATACCCTGTTAATTCAATATAATCAGGATTCTTTTTGTAAATTGGTTTCTTAATTTGTCTAATATAATTGCCATAAGTGTATTTACCATCATTGTCATAATCATAATAAATCATTTCTATCATATTATTTTCTTTATATTCTTTACCTTTATCATCAACCCAAACTGTTTTATATTCTCCTGTTTCAATATATTCTGGTTTATGTCTAAATTTATCTTCATCATAATCAGCAATTTTACCACTAATACGAAATCTTCTATTAAAACTTAAATGTGCATCCCTATCATAAAATGTTGCTTTATAAAATATTGATGCTCTTTCTCTATCTTTATCATCTACTAAATTTGACCACATACTATGATCTGTAGGTTTAATTTTCCATCCTTTAGGCAATTCTACTTTCATGAATAATTCACTTTTAGGAAGATTATTAAATTCCTCTTCAGTATGAAGAATGTTTATTCCTATATCATGTAATTTTTTTAAATAACCATAATCACTACATTTTATAGGTAATTCACAACTATTACATAAATCTTGCTGACCTAATTTTTCTTGAAATTCTATTGCATCTGTACCCATAACCATAGATAGTGAAAATAATGTGTTGATATCTAATTCGTTGTTTTTTCATGTGAATTGATCTCCTTTAAATTTAATTTTATATCACTCATAACCATATCATAAGATTTCTCACCAGTAATTTTAAGTAAATTTAATAGGAATGCATCACTATTATTCTTGTCATATTTCCTAAAAGTATCTAATACATGTTTTTGAAATTCATTAGACACTTCAAATATTACTGCTTCGTCCTTATATTCAGCAATAGTATACACCATACTTTGAAAATATCTAATAATATCTCTATATAAATATTTATTTATTGGTGTATTTAATAATAAATTTTTTAATTCTGGTACTTTTTCAGAAACAATTTCATTAAATATTTCTACACTTTCATCAATATATCCTTTATCTCCAGAAAAATAATGTACTAAATCAACAATATCTTTGATGTTTTTCATTTAATTTATCTCCTTTTCTATATTATGACAAAACTCATATTTTAACACAATATTGATATTCGGAAACTCAGTAAAATCAAGGGGTTCTAACTATCATTTTTACCAATCCTTATAAATATACCTAAAGATGAAATTTCTCTAGCTGTATGTTCAATTAATTTCTTTCTACTCTCATATTTTCTATATGGTATCTCAGATTTCTCTAATAATCTAATGATATTATCTTTAGTAAAATTAGCAAATTGTACTTTTAGTTCTGATTCACTATAATTTGTTAATTCTTTAATATCTTCGTCCATGTTATTACCTCCTACTTTATATTGCTTAAAACCTTACAACTCGCCTGTACTTTCATAATCATACCACAATTTATTATACCTGTTAACCACTTCTAAATTATCCCTAACAATTAAATCAAAAGTATTCCAATACCATTCATTATTATAACCTTTACTCTCATGCTCTTTACGATATTTTCTAACATAAGTAGCAATCATACCTATCATTACGCCAACTGCGAATCCTATATTTCTTTCTTCATATCTTGATTTTTCACAATAGAATTTATCTCCGTGTGCTGACACATAACCAGTATAACCACCTATATAATCTTCTTTTAAAATTTCTTTATAGAATGGCTCTATGTGCTTATCCATGAATGTATAGTAACTGATTAGTTTCATACTAACACCTCCATATTATTATTTTATCATTCTTAAACCTTAAAGTCAACTATTTTTATTTCTCCTTCCTCAAATTATAATAAATATTATTTACACAATTATTATCTTCACACTCATAGCAATACACATTCTTTCTCATATCACAATTTCTTACTCTCTCAAGTTTAATTTGTAAATCAATTTTATCTTTTTCTAACTGTGTAACATACTTCTTAAGATGATATAATTCATTAGATAAATCTACATTTTGCTTCATAACGTGTTCTCTACTGCTTATTATATCATGTTTGGATATATCTTTGAATATGTCATTATTTGATTCTATTTTATTTCTTAGATTATCTATGGATTGATTTAACCATGAATCAAATGTCATTACATCATCACTACAAAATACCATGCCATATGAAGATAAAGCACTTTCTTCATTGCCTTTTAATGCTTCAAATATATCTGCATCTGAATAGTTATTTTGATGTAATATTATGATTATAGAATCATTTTTATAATTATATTCAATTAAATTTATTATTTTTCTTCTTATTGTCATTTTTGTATCTCCTTTTTTGTTATCTTAAATTGCTACTAACTGTTTTCCAAAATAAACTTCACCATTTTCATCTAAATAAACTTTAGCAATAGAAAACCAGTAGATTTGCTTATGTCGTGAACTTTGTTTGCCTATACAAATATCATATCCTACTTTTTTAAATATAATTGAAATTGTCATTAAAATTCCTCCTTAAAATGTTAATATAAATTAACCATTTTGAATCGTTTTTATTTATTATATTTCTTCTTTAATCTTTCTAACTCAGCTAGTTCTTTTCGTTCAATTTCTTTTTGATTTATTTGATATTCATTTAAGCATTCATGCCCATTTATAATAAAAGCATCAATTCCCATATCTTCTATTTCAACAACAAATTCTGAACATAAATGCATATAAAGACCTGCTTCTTCATTATTCTTTTTAAAATCTTCTTTACATGCATTTCTCATTTCTTCTGTATTGTTATTCATTTTGTATAATCTCTGAGCAACATATCCTTTCCCACCTTCATATGCAGATATAATATATAAATATTTATAGTTTTTATTATCTTTATTGGTATTAATAGTAATATCATTGTTTTTAATCAATTCATTTAACAATGTTTTCATTGATCTTTTTACTTCGTTCTTAATATCATATGGCATATCATCCCAAGCATTTAATATCCTTCTTCCATTCGTATCATTCATATTATCAGAAAATATTTTAGACATTTTGTTTACTAAATTATTCATTATATTATTCCTCCTTAATATTTTAATCAATTTATAAATTTCTCATATTTTATAATACTTATAATCACAGTCTTTAATATCCTTAACATTATCATATAAACCCAAAAATGAAAATTGATGTTCATATGATTTTCTTTCGTCTGAATTATTCTTATTAAATACTAAATCTTCTAATTCATCATACAATTTATCAAATTTTTCTTGAGATATATTATTATCCACTACTATTTTTATATCATATTTTGGACTACATTTCCAACCATTTTTATCTCTATCATGTATCCCTACTGCTGTTATATAAGAATACATATTAGGAATAGTTTTAAAGAAATCGAAAGCAAATTTTCTGTCAAATTCATGTCCTTGTTTTGTTTCTTCACGTTGCTTACAATATTCATCCCATTCCTTATCAACGAATTCTTCCTGAGTAATTGATTGATCTCTTCTAAATTTATCCCAAAGTTGTGTTTCCTCATTAAATTCTCTAATTGCTTGATACCCTTTAAAATTAAATTCTCCATTTCCCCAATTTTCTTTTTCATATGCAACTAGAGCATCACCACTAGTATATGAATCAACAAAGTATAATTTTGGATTTTCACTTATTGCTTTAACTTCCTTAATAAAAGATTGCATATCATTATCAAAACTTAAATATGTTCTGCTAGGTTTAAATTTATCAACAAGCCATTCATGTTCACCGAATATTTTAAATCCTTTCTTATCTAACCATATGCCATATTTCCATAGTGGAGTTTCTTTTAAGATAAAATGGCATACAGTGTTTTGACCAAATGTAAATATAAAATACCCATTGCCATATATTTTATCAGTTATAGTGAAGTTAGTTGAAATTTGATTTAAAATGTTATCTATTCTTGTTTTGTTGATTTTCTTTACTAGTCGCTTTTTCATTATAAAATATACCTCCTGGTTAATATGTATTTGGTAGTTTTTAAACAGAACTACCAAACTGTTATTATCATGCTACCTTCACTACTTCATCTTCATAAATTGTAGCATTGTTTCTAGGTTTTTCTGCCATAAACATTAAACAATCATAATTAATCCAATTATTATCACAGTATTCATATGGGAGAATATGTTTAGTTTTTGTATCATTATGCCATTTACTTTCTTCTACATACTGATAAATAATATGACTATCTGTAGCAACAAGTATTTTTATTGGATATTCCATAAAACTCCTACATATTGTGCCTCCAGCATATGTAGTGTGTCTTGTACGAATTGCCTTTTTACCAATTAATTGTTCAGCTTTCATAATAATATTCCTCCTAAAATTTATTTTTATTAATTGATTATATTGCTTTACGATTCATTGGTACAACTAATTTCAATTCTGTACTTTCTAGCACCCTAGGTTTATAAATTTTATTCTCTTTTAAACTTAATAATAATGCATCTTGTCTTTTAATATCATCGTATTTATTTTTTAAATACTCAATATTCCTATCACAGAAAGTTTTCTTAAGATTAATCATTGTTTCTAGTTCTATCTTATAGTCTCTGCGTTCAATCCTAGCATTTTTGATTTTCTTAGATAATTTATATCCTTCAACAACATTAAAATTACCATTTTCTATAATATGTAATAAATCTTGCTCTAACAATTGTAGTTCATCAATTTGATGCTTAAAGTATTCTACATCATTGTTTATTTCATCATATATTTTTAATAACTGTTCAGTATATCGTTTTGCTCTACACATTTTATATCTCTCCTTGTGTTATGTATTGTATATTATTATTTATATATTCATTGTAACACTATGCTCGGCACTTAGCAACTATTATTTTATGATTTTGTTATATTAATCTAACTCCAATAAACCAACACATCACCGTTAGCACCTTTGCACTTTAATATATACTCTGATGATTCTCTCCAATCAAGTGACATTGAATATAAATCATACTTTGTTATACTATTAAGTAATTCTATGATTTCATCGTTGGTTAATTTAAGAAATGTGTTTCTATTTAAAGTGAATTGCATTTTTATCTTATCTCCTTTTTATTCATCAAACATACCTTCAGCATCCTCTAAAGCTGAAATTAATCCGTCAAATTCCTCACCTTCTAACATATCAGCAAGACTATAAACAAATTCTAAAGGTAAATTATAATCGTCTGCTAGACACTGTAGATAGTCATCTCTGCTATCATAACCATTTTGCTTATAAATGTTTTGGTTATCTGTGTTACTCATTATATATCATATATCCTTAATTTTAAGGTGATATAGAGAAGGAATTTAACCCTCTCTATTAACTTGCTTCCTAGTTGCTCAAGTCTACATCTGGAATATCTTCTAAAGTTAATTCTGGTATTTTATTAGATTCAAGTTCAGCCTGAACATTTACATTATCGTTATTAGAATTGTCTTCAGGTTCATTCTTGAATTCTTCCAATACTGCATTAATTTCTTCATATGTCTGTTTTACTACTACAATTGGCCTTTCTGCTACTCCGCAAATTTCAAACATACCTTTAATACGCTTAATAACTTTGTCTTTCTTAACATTCCCTGCACCTGTGTATGCTTTATATTTATCTCCAGGTAACATTTCTTTATTAACATAATTTAATAACTTCTCTCTTACCGGAATTTTATTTTCCTCAGTAGTATTAAAAAACATATAAGCCATAATCGGAATATTAATTTTAACTACAAATTTATGTGTCGATTGAAAGGTATCTGCAATGTCTGTAAATGC
>Ga0209417_1001241_pt1 | contig 48450 bp, 31 predicted proteins | sample RifGroF2_FD_184002 | JGI IMG/M metagenome (GOLD analysis project Ga0209417, IMG submission 184002) | Groundwater microbial communities from Rifle, Colorado, USA - Groundwater F2 (SPAdes) (version 2) | ecosystem: Environmental > Aquatic > Deep subsurface > Groundwater | place: Rifle, Colorado...
ATTGTCGCTGAATTTATTAAATAAATTCCCTTCAGTAGGTTTCTTCTCAAAATAATACCACATGGCCGATATACTTTGTCCGGCACAATGGCCTCCTGAAGCAATATAAGATCCGCGGTTTACAAATTCCCAGTCATCTGTACCAGGTTTGAAGCCTGAGGCGATTATTGTCTGTAGATTTAAGACACTCTCGGAAATTGAGCTGATAATGATATTTGCACCTTTGCCAGTTTCTACATTTGCACTTTTTAGTGACGAAGCTCCTGTATGGAGCTTACTTCCGGGCAAAAAATGTCGGGTCAAAAGGGTAATTGAATTTGATGAATAATTTTGAACCGGAATTCCTTCAAGTTTCCCGGTTGTTTCGTCAAGATAAAAACCTAACGGGATATGCCCTTCAGGAACTTTTACTGGTATGGTAACTTTCATCAAATCGCTGGAATAACCGCCATCGTATGAAACCGTAATCATAGGCGATATTGGATTAAAATTTTGTCCAAAATCGTGGCTTTTAATTTCAGAATAGGATACTTTAAATGATTGGGGTGTAGTAAATGAATTTGCCGGAATGGTGATTTCCATTCCATCAACAGGTGTTTCAGGTTTGGCAACTTTAATACTCCCTCCGGAAGTGGATATTGTTGAACTTGCTACTTCGACTGTTTCACCAATTTCGATGGAGGTGAGTTTCGTATTTTCTGGATTATCATCTTCCTTGTCAAACAGTGAACAAGACGATACAAGAATAATCAGGCAAATAACCCAAATACTTTTCAGATTTAGCTTTAACTTCATGGGGATTGATTTTTGGTGATTTGAAATTAATGTTCAACGATATTCAGTTCTTTTTCAAAATTAAAGTTAGAAAATTCTAATCTATTGTCAATGTAAATTTTTAATAATTATAAATTCGACTTCACCCGATCTATTTGACTTGGAAACTTCATGTGTTTGAGATATGGCATCTTCTCAAAACGAATATTAAAAAGAGGCATACTCTCACAAAGCCGGGAGTATGCCTTTCTTTTTCGATGTTCAACCGAATCATAAAAATGTTGAGATTGCTAAAATTCTAAACCTTCACTGTCTTCCATTTTCCTTTCCGGAAGTAATACCAGGCCGTTAGTGTCAGGGCAGTTTCAGCAGCTACTATCGCAATTGAAATTCCGTAGATTTTCATGTCAAAAACGATGGCCAGCAAATAGGCCAGCGGTATTTCGAACAGCCAGAAACAGAATAGGTTGATCCGGGTTGGTGTTGCCGTGTCGCCACTGCCGTTAAAGGCTTGTGTCATAACCATTCCCATCGCGTACGAAACAAATCCGATGCTAATTATCCTCAAACTGGCTGCTCCGTTAAGTATCACCTTCGGATCGTCGATAAACAAACGAATAAATGCTTCTGGAAAAATGATTAAAACGATTCCGACCAATCCTAGTAGAACCATATTTGCATAAGCGGTAATCCAAACCGTTCGTTCAGCACGTTCGGGCTGTTTGGCTCCCAGGTTTTGCCCAACCAGTGTTGAGGCGGCATTGCTCAATCCCCACGATGGCAGCAGCACAAAAACAATGATCCGGATAGAAATGGTATAACCGGCCATTACTTCCGAACCCAATACTGCAATAATACGATAAAGGGCAATCCAACTCGAAGTTGCAATTATATACTGAAGGATTCCACCTGCGGAAAGCCTGAATAGCTGAACCATCACCTTTAGCTTGATTTGCAGGTGGTGAATTTCGAGCCTGATTCGTTTATGCCCTTTAAATAAAAGGTAGAACTGGTAACAAACGGCCAATCCACGGCCGGTGGTTGTGGCTACTGCCGCACCTCTTAACCCCAATTCAGGAAATGGGCCAATACCAAAAATCAGTAGTGGATCGAGTATAATATTGATGAGGTTGGCCAAAATCAAAACCCGCATTGAAATGGCAGCATCGCCTGAACTACGGAAAACTGCATTGATAATAAAAAGCAACATTATTACCACATTTCCGCCAAACATGATGGCTGGAAACAGATACCCGGCTTCGGCCATTTCTTCGGAAGCGCCCATCAGCAATAGAAATTCTTTGGCGTAGATGACTCCGGGAATCGCGATTAGTATGGATACAAGCAGACCCGAAATGATGGCCTGAAAAGCGACAATCCCGGCTTTCCCGGTTTTCTTCTCGCCAACACGGCGGGCAACCAATGCGGTGGTTGCCGTGCTAAGTCCCATGCCAATGGCATAAACAATAGTCATGCTCGATTCCGTAATTCCGACTGTTGCAACCGCATCGGCGCCCAGTTTGGAAACAAAAAATATATCGACTACGGCAAATATGGATTCCATGATCATTTCCAAAACCATTGGAATAGAAAGGATAAACAGCGCTTTGCCGATGCTGTCACTCGTAAAATCGCGGTCGCTTCCGGCGATTGCTTCTTTAATGTCGGCCCAAAGCGTTTTTAATCGGATGGATTGGATTGTTTGAAAAAAAGATATAGTGTTTTTATCAGACATGATAAAAATGAATTAAAGTGAAAAATAAAAAGTATGGGTAAATGAATGAAGAATCCGCTTTCTGCCTTGCAGAAATTACCAGATTGCGGAATTACAGACCGCCGGAGTTGATGTAATTTTCATATTTCGGTCTTTTTAGATGAAGCAAATATAAGCTATTTGATACATATATTTGAACCTGTTGACGATAAAAATGTTTCAGGAGTAAAAATAATTCAATGAAACTCGTACGATTAATTCTTGTTGCAGAATTTGCTCTAATATTTTTAGCCTGCGGAGGTCAAATGGAAAGTTTCCCCGTCGTAAATTCAGAATCATTTAATGTTAAGCAGATTGTTATTGGTGGTTCGCTTTCCCCGTATTTGAGGTCTGATTCACTTGGCCTGATTATGGATTCTTCAGCACTGACTGAAAAGTTGGAAAAAATGATCCGTAAAACTGAAGCTTTGAAGAAAGATAGCCCAGATAGCGTTTGGAATTTGCTGGATAAGAGTTGGCAAGAATTTCAAGCGAAAGAGATTCCTTCTTTTGCTGATACTTCAGTAAATGCTTTGCAGGTTTTTCAGAAATGGGCTGGATTGAATATCAGATTGCTTAAACTAACCAGCGAAGCAAGATTTGGTGATGCACTGGAAAAACTTATGTACGATGTACAAGTTCCGGTCTTGTCGGAAAGTGAATTTAAATCGGTGATTTATACTCGTATCGATGACCAGATTTTTATTAATATCATTGGTTCATCTACCCTGATCCATCAGCACACAACCGGAGGGGCAATCAAATTAATTCAGGAAACTGCTTTCCCTTCGAGCGATGAAATGATACTGAAATGTGAGTGCAGTGATGTCCGTTATCTGGATGTTTTTATTCGGATTCCGGAATGGTCGGTTAATCCAACCGTAAGTCATGGAAATGTGAAATACGTGGCTCGTCCGGGTGAATATTGCCAGATTTCCAGGAAGTGGAAGGATGGTGATGAGTTTCTGATTAAGCTAAAAAATTAATTCATTTTATACCCGTTGGCTTAAGCCAACGGCAAATGATAGCTCCATTTCTAAAAGAAGCAAAGATATGCTTTGCCGTTCACTTCAGTGAACGGACATAAACAATCTAATTTACTCCCTTGAGTGCAACGAAATATGGTTCCCTTCGGTATCCTGAAAAACAGAAAAAAAACCTAATTCGTCACTAATCTTTGTTTTGTGCGTAATAATTTCCCCACCCGCGGCTTCAACCCTGTTTAATACGGTGAGCAAATCTTTTCCGCCATTCAGGTAAACTTTTGCACCAAGGGCTGTTGGTACATATCCACTTCCCTGTACAATGGCAGCGCCGATACCCTGTGATTCCGGGTCCATCGGTAAAAAACCCATTCGACCCGAAGGCATTGTGTTTTCGGGCATTTCATAGTCATATATCCGGGAATAGAATTCTTTTGCCTGGGTAAAATTCAGGACCGGTATTTCAACCCAATTGATAGAATTAATTATCTTTTCCATAAATTAATATCTTTTAGAGTCTGTTACCTAAAACAAATAACAAGGGTACAGGTTTACTAGATTTCATCAGATACAATTTTTTTGTAAATATTCGGTTGAAAGGAATTTATCAGGTACATTCATTTATCTTTGTGTGCATTCAAAAAAGTGAGTTATGAGCGATCGGCCCCTGATTTTAATTACCAATGACGATGGTGTTTTGGCAAAAGGATTACGTGAATTAATTGAAGTAATGCGCCTGTTCGGCGAGGTAGTAGTTGTGGCGCCCGATAGTCACCGCTCCGGAATGTCGAATGCAATTACAGTCGATCACCCGATACGGGTTGCCAGAACGATTGTGGAAGATGGGTTTCAGATGTATAAATGTACCGGGACACCGGTCGATTGCGTCAAATTAGCCTTTAACCAATTGCTTGATCGCACTCCCGATTTTGTAGTTTCAGGAATCAATCATGGCTCGAATTCTTCGATCAGCGTGGTTTATTCAGGCACGATGGGCGGAGCGCTGGAAGGTTGCATCCATGGAATTCCGTCAATCGGGTTTTCACTGAATGATTATGATCCCGAAGCCGACTTTTCAAGAGCAAAAATATATGTGGCACGGGTTTTTCAGCAGGTTGCAGAAAATGGACTTCCTCCGTTTGTTTGCCTGAATGTGAATATTCCAAAGGGTGAAATTAAAGGAGCCAAAGTTTGTCGTCAAACTTCAGGAAAATGGGTGGAAGAATACGACAAACGTACCGACCCACACAAACGTGAATATTATTGGATGGCCGGATATTTTAAAAACTTTGAAGAAGATGTGCCGGATACCGATATTACAGCCCTCGAAAATGGGTATGTCTCAGTTGTTCCGGTAAATGCGGATATGACTTGCTACGAGACTTTTGAAAGCATGAAAAGCTGGAGGTTTTAATATGTCTCTGCGCTCACATCATCGTTTTGATCGGATTTTAACTGGCTTTTTTATGGGGATAATCTTGCCCGTAATCATATTTCTGATCACTTATCTGGTCAAATACAGCGAATTAGAGTTTATGGTTTATCTGCAGAAAATCTGGCAAATGAAAATACTCTTGAAATTAGTTTATCTATGCGTGCTTCCGAACTTAGGTGTCTTTTTACTCTTTCTGCGGATTAAATATGAAAGAGCTGCCAGGGGAGTTGTTGCGGCAACTTTTATTTATGCTTTTATGGTAATGATTGTGCAGGCTATTTAGGAAAAAGTCGGAAGTTTGAAGACGAAAGACCGGAGCACAGATCCCTTAGTAGAGTACCGTATAGAAGGGAAATACTAGGACCTTGAAATTTTGAACTTGAAACTACATGAAATACTACATTTTAGCCGGTGAAGCTTCTGGTGATCTACATGCCTCCAACCTGATTAAAGAAATCAGTTTAATCGATCGCGATGCACAATTTCGTGGATTTGGCGGCGACCTGATGGAAAAAGCCGGCATGACTGTGCTAAAACATTACCGTGATCTGGCTTTTATGGGTCTCGTTCCGGTTATCATGAATATCCGAACCATAAAGAAGAATTTCAAATTTTGCGAAGAGGATATGCTTGCTTTTAAGCCGGATGTTCTCATTTTGGTAGATTATCCAGGTTTCAACTTACGGATGGCCAAGTTTGCCAAAGCTCACGGAATAAAAACCTATTATTATATTTCTCCGAAGATATGGGCATGGAAAGAAGCTCGTGTTCACAAGGTAAAGGCTTTTGTTGATGAAATGTTTACCATCCTGCCTTTTGAAACTGAGTTTTACCTAAAGTATGATTACCCGGTGAATTATGTTGGTAATCCATTACTCGATGCCATTCTAGAAAATAAGACAGCGGCAGACTATCCTCGCTTTTTTTCTGAAAATAATTTGACCGAAAAACCAATATTGGCCGTATTACCGGGTAGTCGCAAAGGGGAAATCAGTGTTTTATTGCCTACTATGCTCGAAGCTGCGGCAAAGTTCCCAGATCTTCAATGTGTGATTGCTGGTGCGCCCAACATGGGAATAGAATTTTACCAGCCATTTATGAGAGGAAGCAAAGTACCGGTTATCTGGGGAAAAACTTACGAAATACTGATTCACAGCCGAGCAGCCATAGTTTCATCAGGGACGGCAACACTCGAAACAGCCATACTGAATATTCCTCAGGTCGTGGTTTATCAGTTGACACCCAATTGGTTGTTTAAATACCTGAAGAAATTCTTTCTGAAAACTAAATGGGTTTCGCTGGTGAATATCATTTTGGGACGAGAAGCTGTTGTTGAGTTAATACAGTCGGATTTTACCCTGAAAAAAGTGGTTCATGAGCTCGGGAAAATTCTATTCGATCCGGAAAATGAAAAAAGGATGCTAAACGATTATCGGGATATGATGGTCAAACTCGGCGATCCGGGCGCTTCAAAACGGGCTGCAGGATTGATGGTGAGTAAATTGGAATCCAGTAAAAATGGATAAATTTCAGAATAGATATCGAATATCTTCAACCCGTCTTGAGAATTGGGATTATGGATGGGCAGCAGCTTATTTTGTAACCATTTGTACGGCATGCAGAACGTGTAATTTTGGTGATATCATGGATGGAGAAATGCAATTATCCAACACAGGTTTATTGGCTGATGTGTTCTGGCATGAAATTAAAAATCATTCAAAGAATATAGAATTGGATGCATTTATAGTAATGCCAAATCATGTACATGGCATATTGATTTTAAAAGGAAACGAAAATGAAATTAACGTAGAGACAAGGCATGCCTTGTCTCTACAATCCGAACAACCAAAACAATCCGATGAATCCAATCAATCCGAACAAACAATTGGACAACATCGATTTCAAAATCAGGGGAAAAATACCCTTTCTTCAATTATTGGTTCCTATAAATCTGCTGTAACAAAACACGCACATCGTTTGGGATATAATTTCGAATGGCAAAGCAGTTTCCATGAACATATTATTCGCGATAATGAATCTCTTCATAATATCCAGCAATATATTATCAATAATCCCTTGAATTGGGAGCAGGATAGATTCTTCAAATAATTGTGTAACTAATTGTTAGTTTTGATTTGATTAATTGTTTGATTTATTGAAATATGTACAGTTTATTAAAAAAAGAAATTACCAGTTTTTTCGGATCGCTCACAGGTTATGTGGTTGTTTTCGTGTTTCTACTTTCCACTAGCCTTTTTCTGTGGGTTTTTCCCGGAAACTACAATATTGTTGAAGGCGGGTATGCTTCGCTTGACGGTCTATTTTCACTGGCGCCATGGGTGTACCTTTTCTTGGTTCCGGCCATTACCATGCGGTTGTTTGCTGAAGAAAAACGCCTCGGAACGATGGAGGTTTTGTTGACGCGGCCACTTTCAACCATGCAGATTGTTTTTGCTAAATTTCTGGCCGGTTTACTTTTGGTAAGCATTTCGTTGCTGCCTACACTCATTTATTTTTATTCGGTTTATGCACTCGGAAACCCGGTTGGGTGCATCGATACTGGCGGTACCTGGGGTGCTTTTATCGGTTTGTTTTTCCTGGGAGCCATTTATGTAGCTATTGGTTTGCTGGCTTCCGCATTGACCGACAATCCGGTTTTTGCATTTATTCTGGCGCTATTTCTCTCTTTTTTGATGTATCTGGGATTCGACCTGGTAGGTTCCATGGAATTTCCTTCGGCCATTCAGCAAACAATTACCAGCTTTGGAATCAATGAGCATTATGCTTCCATCAGTCGGGGAGTGGTAGACTCACGCGACCTGGCTTATTTCCTCATTTCTATTTTCTTTTTCCTTTTCCTGACCAGCCACATCATTCATTTTCATAAGATTAATTTCAAAAGTGAAGTTCGAAAAGTTGCTTTGATGGTAGTGGTATTGCTGGTTGTGGCAATTCTTTCAGTTCAAGGATTCTTTCGCCTGGACTTAACCGCAGAAAAACGATATTCGATTACAGATGTTTCAAAAAAGGTGGTTAAAAGTCTGGAAAAGCCTGTCAATATTACGCTTTATCTGGATGGGGAATTACCTGCCGGATTTCGAAAACTTCAAAAATCAATTCTGGAAAAGGTAGCCGATTACAATGCTTATTCTTCTCAGTTGATTAATCTGACGATTGTCGATCCTTACGAGGTAACAGACAAAACAAGCAGAGACAAGCTTTTTGAAGAATTGGTAAACAAAGGTCTGCAGCCAACGGATGTCAGGCAAAATACCGAAAAAGGTACAATTACCCGTTTGCTTTTCCCCGGAGCGCTGATTGAATATGGAGAAAAACAGGCAAGCGTCAATTTGCTGAAGAATAATCAAAATTTACATGCCGAAATTAATCTGAATAATTCAATTGAAAGTCTGGAATACGAGTTAACCTCTGCATTTTCTGACTTAATGACAAATGAAAAGCAAACTATTGCTTTTTTAAGTGGGCATGGTGAATTAAACGAATATGAAACTTATGATTTTTCCGGCGCTTTATCAGAAAAATATTCTGTAAGTCGTGTTTCGGCTTCACAGCTCATTTCAAAAACCGAACAGTTTAAAGTGCTCATCATAGCGAATCCTACTTCTGAATTTACTGAAAGCGATAAGTTTTACATCGATCAGTATTTAATGAATGGAGGCCGCATCATGTGGCTGATCGATCCGGTTTCAGTTAGTCTGGATAGTTTAAGTTCCGGAAGTACGACACTCGCCTTTCCCCGGAATTTAAAACTGGACGACCAATTGTTTCATTATGGTATTCGCCTGAATTCAAATCTGGTTCAGGATGTTGAATGTTTGATGATCCCGGTAAATACAGCTCCCTTGAAATCTGCTCCAAAATTTACACCGGTACCCTGGTATTTCTCGCCACTGCTTACCCCCAACGATAATCATGTGCTCAGCCGGAACCTTAATCGCGTAAAATCGGAATTTGTGAGCTCAATTGATACCGTTGGTAAAAACAGCCAACTGCAAAAAATAGTTATTTTGGGAACATCGAACTATTCTCTGGTGGCTCAAACTCCTCTTGAAGTGAGCCTGTCAAGCACCAACAATCCTCCGGATCGTCGGCTTTTTAAACAACCTTCACAGTCTGTTGGAGTATTGATCGAAGGTGTTTTCTCCTCTGTATTTAAAAACCGGATGGTCGATTCCTTTGGAGTAAAACTTTCAGAAGTGAAATCTGAAAGCCAACCTACCAGGATGATTGTTTTTTCTGATGGAAACCTGATGGCCAATCAATACCGTATGGTAAACGGGACACCAAAATACCTGGAATTAGGCTATGATATCTATTCGAAGCAGACTTTTGGGAATAAATCATTTCTTCTGAATGCGGTGAATTATTTAAGCGATGATGATGGCCTGATGGAATTAAGATCGCGGACATTTAAAATCAGGCTTCTGGATAAAGTCAGGGTCAAAGAAGAAAAACTGAGGTGGCAACTTTTAAATGTACTGATGCCGCTTCTTTTAATATCAGCCTTCGGAGCGGTATATGTGTACCTCCGGCGGCGCAAATACAGATGCTGAATACTTTTGGATAAAATAATCCTACATCAATAGGTTAAAAATATCAAAGTTTGTATATTCGTGTGCTTCCCGGAGGTTGATGTCGGGAAGTAATTTTTTGGCAAATAAGTAAAACTCTAAAAAAAATATCTAATGAAATTTGTTGTTTCAAGTACCGAATTACTCAGTCATTTGTCTGCTATCAGTAAAGTGATCAATTCAAAAAACACACTTCCTATTCTGGACAATTATTTGTTTTTGCTGGAAGATAAACTTCTGACTATTACAGCATCCGATTTGGAATCGACATTAATTACCAGTTTGGAACTTGAAAATACAAACGGTAACGGAACTATAGCTGTACCTGCCAAACTGATGAACGAAACACTGAAAGAATTTCCGGAACAACCTTTAACTTTTCAGATTGATCCTGAAACATTTGCCATTGAAATATTTTCGCAGAATGGTAAATTTAGTATTGTTGGGCAGAACGGTGAAGACTTTCCGCAACAACCCATATTGAATGAAGCTGTTGCCTCAACCATTAGTGTGAACCACGGCGTGCTGCTCAGCGGGATTAATAAAACACTATTTGCCACTGCCGATGATGAACTTCGTCCGGTGATGAACGGAATTTTTATTGAATTGACTACCGCGGACATGAAGTTTGTTGCTTCGGATGCACATAAACTGGTACGTTACAAACGTTTCGATGCCAAAGCCGAAAAGGATGCTTCGTTTATTTTACCAAAGAAACCTGCTGCATTGCTGAAGAGTTTGCTTCCGAAAGAAGAATTTGATGTAAAACTTGAGTTTGACGAAAAAAATGCCTTTTTTACTTTAAGTAATTTTAAACTGATCTGTCGTTTGGTTGAAGGTAATTATCCAAGCTACAATTCTGTAATTCCGCAAAATAATCCGAATCAGTTGATAATCGACCGGGTTGAATTTTATAATACAGTTCGTCGTGTTTCTGTATTTTCAAATCAGGCAAGTAACTTAATCCGTTTAAAATTGACAGAAAATCAATTGGTTGTTTCTGCTCAGGATATCGACTTTTCTATTTCTGCTGTTGAACGTTTAAGTTGTCAGTACGAAGGCGATGATATGGAAATCGGTTTCAAATCTACCTTTCTTCAGGAAATATTATCGAACCTGTCAGCAACCGATGTTAAGGTTGAACTTTCAGATCCAACCCGTGCCGGACTGCTTTTACCTTCTGAATCAGAAAATGAAGATGAAAATGTGCTGATGTTGTTAATGCCAATGATGATAAACGCGTAATTCACTTTAAGTCTATATAGAACGACCCTGACAGAGCATATCTGTTGGGGTCGTTTTGGATTAAATAACAGGTGAAGATTATTCCAAAAAAAAATAATGCAGATTTGGAGCGGCGCCAAGTGATGATAAATATTAAAAAATTCTGCAACTTGCCGGTTAATGATGAAAAAGGAAATCAAATATCTGTTAATTGTAATCACCTTTATTCTTGGGATTCAGGTAGAAACATTATTTGGTCAAACTTATTGCAACCCTCTTAACCTGAATTATCCGTTTAGTTCCGATTCGAAATCAAAACCTGATTTGGCCGATCCAACTGTTGTATTGTACAAAAACAATTATTTTTTATTCGCTTCAAATGCCGGTGGGTATTGGTATTCAGGCGATCTGCTTTCCTGGAAGTTTGTGACTGCTGAAAACCTGCCATTGGAAAATCTAGCTCCAACAGCTGTCGTAATTGGTGACTGGCTCTATTTCTTTACCTCGTTCAGCGATAAAATATACCGGTCAAATGATCCGCTCAGCGGAAAATGGGAAGTATATACAAGCTCGCTGCTGACATCATTATTAAGCGATTATGCGATTTTTGCCGATACTGATGGTCGGGTTTATTGCTACTATGGATGTTCCAATAATGATGGAGTAATGGCACGAGAACTGGATGCAAACAATCTATTCAATCCGTTAGGAGTTGCCGAAGTTTGTCGTAAAGCAAATTCGTTGAAAGACAGTCGGAAAAAACTCAAAGTTAATTCCGAAATAACCAGCAGTTATAATGTTAAAGCTTCGTGGATGAATAAATACAACGGAAAATACTATTATCAATGCGCCGAACGAAACAATGATCTGAATAACTATAGCGACGCCGTTTATGTTTCAGACCATCCAATGGGACCTTTTACATTTGCCGCGAATAATCCATTTTCGTACCGACCAAATGGTTTTGTATGCGGAGCTGGTAATGGATCAACTTTTGCCGATAAATATGGCAATTGGTGGCATGTTGCAACCTTAACAACTCCTAAAAATCTTAAATCTCAATCCTGGATCGGCCTGTTTCCAGCAGGTTTTGATAAGGACGGAAACTTATTTGCCAAAACAGATTTTGGTGATTACCCGATAATCATGCCTAACTCCAAATACACCAATGTAAGCAAACTCGATCCTGAATGGTCACTCCTTTCTGATGACCTGACAGCTCAGACCTCTTCAAGTATTGCCAGCAGTCCGGTGGCCCTTGCTTTTGATGAAAACATTGGAACGTACTGGAGTGCTCAATCCGGTGAAAAGGGTGAGTGGTTAAGTGTCGACTTAGGTTCGGTTTGCACGATTAATGCCTTTCAGATTAATTTTGCTGAGAATAAAACAAAAATTGCAGCTAGTGATGGAGTATCTGCATACCAATATCTGGTTGAATATTCCATTGATAAAAAGATCTGGAAAATACTGAGCGACCAGACTTCCAATACTGAATACCAGCCAAATTATTACGAATCAGTAAAAATTCCTGTACAGGCACGGTATCTGAAAATTACCAACTATCATTTGCCAAGCGGCACTTTCGCAATATCCGGTTTCAGGATTTTTGGAACTGGAACTAATCGTAAACCGAAAAAGGTTAATTCATTTCGTGCGGTTCGGGATTACCGTAATGCACAGATAATTAAAATGTCGTGGGAAAAGCAGACCAATACAGCCGGGTACAATATTCGTTATGGTACCGATAAAGATAAATTATACCATAGCTATCAGGTTTATAAAAATACCCGGTTAACTATTCGTTGCCCTGATAAAAACAAGACTTACTGGTTTGAAATCGATGCTTTTAATGACAGCGGGGTTACACCCGGCAAATTGCAACTTTCGAAATAAACAGAAATTATTTAATTCAATATATAAATTTTTGACATGGAACTCAATCTGAAAAATCCGTTGGTATTTCTTGATCTGGAAACAACCGGAATGAATATTGTCACCGATCGAATTGTTGAAATAGCTTTAATTAAAGTTCATCCCGATGGAAGAGAAGAGGAGAAACAATACAGGATTAATCCTGAAATGCCAATTCCGGAGCATGTAAGTAAAATCCATGGAATTTATGATGAGGATGTAAAAGATAAACCAACTTTTAAAGAAGTAGCCAAAACCATCGCGCAATTTATGGAAGGTTGTGATTTTGCGGGATTCAATTCCAACCGGTTCGATATTCCTTTGCTGGCCGAAGAATTTCTGCGTGCTGATGTAGATTTGGATCTGAAAAAACGCAAGTTTATAGATGTTCAGGCGATATTTCACAAAATGGAAAAGCGCACTTTAGCAGCAGCTTATAAATTCTATTGCCAAAAGCCCTTGGAAGATGCTCATAGCGCTATGGCTGATACAAAAGCTACTTTCGAGGTACTGAAAGCACAACTTGAAGTTTATAAAGACGAAGAATATGATGATGGCCATGGCAAAATATCGAAGCCAATCGTGAATGATGTTCAGGCGCTGAGCACATTTTCGGCTTACGATACAAATGTTGATTTTGTTGGCCGGATCGTTTACGACGAAAATGGGGTAGAGATCATCAATTTCGGAAAAAACAAAGGCCTTTCGGTTGAGAAAGTTTTACGCGAACAACCCGGTTATTACGGTTGGATTCTGAACAGCGAGTTTCCCCTTTATACCAAAAAAGTGCTGACTGCGATTAAATTACGAATGAAATAAAATTGTGGAGACGTTGCATGCAACGTCTCCACACCCAAAATATGACTGTATGAAAATAATCTGTGTTGGCCGTAATTATGTGGCTCATGCCAAAGAGTTGAATAATGAAATTCCGGATGAACCGGTATTGTTTATGAAACCAGATTCAGCTTTACTCCGGAATAACGATCCGTTTTATATTCCTCAATGGACGAATGATGTGCACCATGAAATTGAACTTATTGTGAAAATCAGCCGTCTGGGAAAGAATATTGAAAAAAAATTCGCGCACCGGTATTATAAGGAAGTGGGCCTTGGGATTGACTTTACAGCACGTGACCTGCAAAATGCCCTGAAAGATAAAGGATTACCCTGGGAAAAGGCAAAAGCCTTCGATCATTCGGCAATGATTTGTACTCAATTTGTATCCATTGAATCAATTCTCAACAGAAATGCCATTCATTTCAGACTGGATAAAAATGGGAAAACTGTGCAGGAAGGAAATTCATCGTTGATGATTTTTTCAATAGATGATATTATCAGCCATGTTTCGAAATATTTTACCTTGAAAATTGGAGACCTTATTTATACCGGAACACCAGCCGGAGTAGGGCAGGTGCAGGTTGGCGACCGCCTGGAGGGATATCTGGAAGGGGAAAAGAAATTTGATTTCCAGATTAAATAACAAATTTTTGAACTATTTTTGACCTGAACCAACCAAATTTACCAACTATGAAAAACAAGAAAGGACTCTTGATTGCAGTTCTGGTTTTGTCTGGATTTATACTTCTTTATATCATATTCCGGATATTTGGAATTCCGGCTTTCCTTACTAATGATACAAAAAAATATCAAACTTCTGTTGTTGACAGAGGTCAGGTTTTTATCCCGCTGGATGCAATTGGTACAGTTGAACCTGAAAATGAAGTTATCATGCTCAGTCCGCTCACCAGTATCATCCGGAAAATTAATAAGGAGCCAGGTAGTCGTGTAAAAAAAGGTGAAGTGATTATTGAGTTAGATCCGGAACCTACCCGACAGGAAATTGAACAACTGACAGATCAACTTGAAGTAAAATCGAATTCGCTCGAACGGTCAAGACTTGAAGGTCAGATGGCCCGTATTGATTTGGATTTCAATCTTGAAGTTAAAAAACTTAAAATTTTATCCATCAAAACTCAACTTGCTTCCGAGGAACAATTATTGAGCGTTGGAGGTATTTCATCTGCCAAAATTGATGAAACCAAACAAAACCTGGTATTGGCCGAGAAGGATCTTGGTATGGTTCTGAAGAAAAACGACATCCGCCTGAAACAAATGAAAACTGAAGAAATAGGACTAAATCTTCAGATTGAAATTCAGAAAAAACAATTGGCATATAAACAGGAGATGCTCGGCAAATCAGATATAAAAGCGCCGTCGGATGGAATTATCCTGTCAGTTTCGGGCAAGGAAGGTGAAAAGGTCGGGAACGACAAAATGTTGATTACCATGTCTGACCTAACCACCTTTAAAATAAAAGGTCTGATTGATGAAAAGCTTTCGGAGCAGATAAAAACGGGAAGTCCGGTTTTTGTTCTTTCGGAGAACGAAAAACTTGCCGGTACCATTGGAAATGTAACTCCAACTGTTTCCGACAATAAAATACAGTTTAATGTTCACCTTGAAAACAGCAAAAATCCTAAGTTAATCCCTAATCAGGCGGTTAAATTGCTGGTATTGAAATCGGTAAAAGACAGTGTACTCCGTATTTCAGCAAACAATAATTTTAAAGCAAATTCAGAACAAACGGTATATATACTCGATTCGGGAAAAGTGGTATCCAGAACAGTCAATTTTGGTATCAAGGGAAATGAATACCTGGAAATTATTTCCGGTCTGAATGAAGGTGAAAAAGTAATACTGGCAGATTCACCATTTTTATGGAGTCCTGAAGGAAATAAGAAGACAAGATAGATGAAAAGAACAATTATAAAATTGAGATCCAGCGGAATCATTGTTTGTTTTATAATGATTTCCTTTTTTTATGGATTTGCTCAGGATTCAATTCAATATAGTCTCGAACTTCAGGATGTTGTTTCATTGGCCATTGAGCAGTCGTCGGCAATAAAGTATGCTCAAAACCGAAATGTGAATTATTACTGGAGATGGAAGAATTTTAAAACCCGAAACCGGCCTCAGTTGGTTCTGTCGGGTAATTTGCCTGATTACACACAGTCGAATGTTGGGGTTACTCAACCCGATGGAAGTCTGGAATTTAAGCAGGTTACCAATCTGGCAACTTCAGCACGGCTTGCACTTAATCAATCTATCGCGCTCACCGGAACTTACCTGTACGCATCAACTTCGGCATATCGGTTTCAGGATTATAACAAGGATACGGTCAATTTCTCCGGAAGTCCTTTTTCATTTGGTTTTTATCAACCGATTTTTGCCATTAACTGGTTAAAATGGCAGCAGAAAACTGAACCACTCATTTATGATGAAGCGCAGAAAAATTTTATTCAGACTATAGAAGAGATTTCATTGAATTCGATGTACCGGTTTTTTAGGTACTTGTTGGTTCAAACCAATTTCAAACTTGCAACAAGCAATCTGAAAAACAGTAAGGACAATTTAAAGATTGCCCAAACCAAAAAAGAACTTGGGACAATTTCTGACAACAATTTTTCAAGGAATGAACTGGCTGTTTTAAATGCCCAAAAGGCTCTGAACAGGGCAACCATGGATTTAAAAAATGCCGATTTTGAATTAAAATCATATATTGGCCTTGCTCAGGAACAAAAAATCGAACTTCAGATGCCTCTGAATATTACCTTGTATGAGATCAATCAGGTAAAAGCAATTGAGGAGGCCAAAATGAACCGAAAGGAGGGATCGGAATATAAACGTAGATTAATAGAAGCCGACCGAGATTTAATTAGTGCCAAACGCAGTACCGGATTGAGCGCAACACTCCAGGGGAGTTATGGATTATCGAACAGCGCTGAAACTATGGTTGGAATTTATGACAAACCTGAGCGGCAACAAACCTTGAAACTTGCTTTGAGTATTCCGATTTTAGATTGGGGGCAATCAGCTTCAGCAGTAAAACTGGCCGAATCGCAACGCGATCTGGTAATTTATGACGTTGAGAAAGATCGTTCTGATTTTGAGCGAAGTGTGGTAGTTCAGGTTGAGCAGTTCAGTTTAATGAAAGATCAATTGGTCACTGCAAAGCAAGCTGATAAAGTAGCAGAAAACGGTTATCAGATTGCGTTAAAACAATTTCAAAACGGTGAGAGCACAATTACCGACCTGAATATTGCACTTTCGGAACGCGATAATGCTAAACGTGATTATATTTATTCGTTGCAATCTTATTGGGAAGCCTATTATAAATTGCGTATCCTTACCTTATATGATTTTGAGAAAGATCAAAAAATCGGCTATGTAAATCCATTGTATTCAGAAAAGTAGTAAGTTAGATATCCTTGATGCCGGGGCTGATTGGTTTTGGCTGAGCGTAGAACCAGCGTTGATATTTTCCTGATTGACAACGTCATTTCTCATGCCTTTGGAATTCAAAATGTCACTATTTGAAGAATCAGGTAATTTAGCTTGTCTATTCAATGTTGAAACTGAAATGGTTAAATGCTTTATTACAAATTTTAATAACTTTATTCCATCAGATTAATAATTAAATATATTGGTGGAATACAATAAAGGGGGCACACTATGACGCTGAATAATGGTTTAACTCAGGTTAACAAATCTTCTGTAGAACTCAATAAGTTAATGCAGAAAAGAACTATTATCAGATTGCTTCATAGGAATGGAAATACTACGGCACCCGAATTAAGCAAAAAACTTAAGATAAGCTTACCAAACTGTCTGAGCATATTGAGCGATCTGATTGATTCCGGGTTTATTGAAAATATTGGGGTTGGAGAGTCAAGTGGAGGTAGAAAACCCACCCTTTACGGATTATCAAAAGATAAGTGCTATGTAATTGCCTGTGATGTTGCCCGTTTTTCTGCAAGCATGGCTATCCTCAACTGCGATAATAAATTTGTAACTCCAATAATTCAGATTGAGACTGATATCGATGATGATCAATTTATTGAAAAGTTGTTTGTAGCAGCAGGAAAATTAATTAGCGAATATCTGATTCCAAATGAAAAAATATTTGGTTTAGGCGTTGATATGCCTGGATTAATTGATTCAAAGTGTGGTGTAAACTATACAATTAAAAAAGAGAAATATCAGAATGTAGGCAATCAACTGGCTCTGCGCTTTAAAAAGTTGATATATATCGATAACGATGCAAGAATGCATGCTTACGGTGAATATTGTTTTGGTGCGGCCAAAGGGTATGAAAATGCCGTTGTCATTCATTGGAGCTGGGGACTTGGACTTGGGATTTTTGTAAATGGAATGCTTTATAGTGGAAATAATGGTTTTGCCGGTGAGCTCTCGCATATTCCGATTGTAGAGAATGGTAATCTGTGTATCTGTGGGAAAAGAGGCTGTTTGGAAACTATAGCATCTTCAAATACGATCTTGAAAAGGATAAAACAAGGCATCAGCCAAGGAGAAATATCTTCAGTTATTAATAAGTTTCATAATAATCCAGATAGTATTTCTCCGGAAGATGTCATTGCAGCAGCCCGATTGGGTGATGAGTTCAGTATTTCTATATTGAATGAAATTGGTATTGGCATGGGGAAAGGACTTTCATACATCATACAATTATTAAATCCGGAAATTATTGTTTTAAGTGGCCCTATCGCAAAGGCTAATCAATATGTTTTGTCACCGATACAACAATCATTAAATCGCTTATGCCTTGAAAAAATTTCAGGGAATACGAACATTATAATCTCCGATCAGGGTGATTTTTCAGCATTGCTTGGAACCTCAGAGATGGTTCTTCAACGAATTTTTGCCGATTTGGATTTTAGGCAGTAACATTTCAACCGTATTCATTCAATTAAAGTTGGGATTAAGAGTAGATATTAAATCTCCAATCGATAGCTTATTACTCCATAGATCATTCTTCATAGCTCATTTCTAGTCATCTGGTAATCTTTATCTTATTTTTTCCAAAGCTGGCTTTGTGGTAAATTCCAGTGCTTCAGTTCAATCGAACCATTTTCCCATTTCACCGATGTTGTGGATTTTATTTCACATCAATTGTTGAAGGTCGATTAATCCTCTTTTTAGCAAATGCCTACAACTATCTATTAAAGAGCAGTTTGGTTTATTTACAAACCAGATTGTTTTTTTTATTTAACTCTAAATATTAAAATAAATTATAAAGTATATATTAAAATTAAAATAAATGTAATTACTTTATAAAATAAATTAATAACATTGTAGTGAATAGTTATATATATTAATTAGTTCTGTTCGAATAGTGTTTGTCATGATGCAATCAAACGAAATTTTGACACCATATTTTTCAGCTACTGATTTGAATAAAATCAGGCAAAAGAAAAAAATTCTGAGTTGTCTTCACTCAAGCGGAAATACTTCAGCTCCACAGTTGAGTAAATGGCTTCGAATAAGCTTGCCAACTTGTATCGCTTTGCTGAATGACCTTATTTCAACTGGATATGTAAAGAATATTGGTATTGGTGAATCGAGTGGTGGTCGTAAGCCAAACCTATATGGGCTGCCCGAAGATGGCTTTTATGTAATCTCGTGCGATCTTGCACGCTATAGCGCCAATATGACGATTTGTGATTGCTTCAACAAATTCGTTACTCCGGTAATTAAAATTGATACCCATATCGACGATCCCGAACTTGTCGAAAAATTATACCAGGCTGCTCAGGTTCTGATGGAAGAAAATCATATTCCAAATAAAAAGGTATTTGGTTTAGGTGTCGGCATGCCGGGATTAATCGATTCGAAAGCCGGTATAAATTTCACGATAAAGGATAAAAAATATCAGAATGTCAGTCACGATCTGCATAAAAGATTTAATAAGCTGATCTATGTTGATAATGATGCCCGGATGCACGCTCATGGCGAGTTTCATTTTGGGTCAGCAAAAGATTACAGCAATGCCATTATTATTCATTGGAGTTGGGGGCTCGGACTTGGCATTTTTATAAATGGCCAGCTTTTTAGCGGCAACAATGGTTTTGCGGGCGAATTCTCGCATATACCGATGGTTGAAAATGGTGATTTATGCATTTGCGGGAAGCGGGGGTGCCTCGAAACCATTGCTTCTTCCAATACAATCATGAAAAGGGTAAAACAAGGATTTATGGATCATGAAATTTCTTCATTGATCAATCAGTTTAAAGATAATCCTGAAAGTATAACTCCGGAAGATGTGATTAACTCAGCTCGTCAGGGCGATGAATTTTGTATCTCGATTCTGAATGAGGTTGGCAAAGCTATGGGGAAAGGGCTTTCTTATATCATTCAGTTGCTGAACCCTGAGGTAATAGTGTTAAGCGGGCCTTTGTCAAAAGCAAAACAATATGTGTTGTTTCCCATCCAGCAATCTCTTAATAGGCTTTGTCTGGAGAAGATATCTGGAAATACATCCATTATTATTTCCGAAATGGGCGATCAGTCAGCTTTACTTGGCACTTCAGAAATGGTGTTTCAAAAGGTTTTTGCTGAGATTGAATTTGAAGAAACGAATCTAAAATAGAATGTGTGATTATTACTTATTTATTAATTTAAATTAGAACTTATGCGAAAGGTTTTATTATTAACCGTCATGTGTATTGCCTTGCTAGGAAGCGCAATGGCACAGCATTTGGTATCGGGAACCGTTGTTGCCGAATCTGACGGACTTGGCATTCCAGGGGCGTCCGTATCCGAAAAAGGGACTAAAAATGCTACCATTACCGATCAGAATGGTAAATTTTCCTTAAAGGTAACCTCAGGTAATTCGACTCTTGTTTTTACATTTATTGGAATGGTAACTGTTGAAGAATTGGTAAACAGCCGTACTTCTATTAATGTGAAATTAGCACCCAATGACATTAGTTTGAATGAATTTGTTATTACTGGTATGGGTATCAAACGTGAACAAAAGGCGTTAGGGTACTCCATCAGTACGATCAAAGCAAAAGATTTGGTTAAAGTTGGGGCCACCAATTTCGGATCTGCGCTTTATGGTAAAGCATCTGGTGTTCGCATTCAATCAGCTCCTGGTGGAGCTACCAGTGCTGTCAATATCAACATCCGGGGAACAAACTCAATCAATTTTAATAGTCAGCCACTGATTATTGTTGATGGAATTCCAATTAGAAACGGTCAGGCGAATAATCAGGGATATTGGGATGATCAGCGAATTCGTGGGAACGGATTAATTGATATCAATCCTGAGGATATTGAAGACCTGTCAATTTTAAAAGGCGCTGCCGCTTCAGCTCTTTATGGTTCGGAAGCAGCAAACGGTGTCGTCTTAATTACAACAAAAAAAGGATCCAAAAAAGAAGGCCTGGGCATTGATGCAGGGTATAATTATTTGGTTGAAACTCCAGCATTTCTTCCTCCGTTTCAGAATGAATATGGTCCCGGTTACGATGCAGTTACCAACAGGGACGCCTTTGGCGCTGACGCGGATGGTTGGTTGTACGAAGACCTGAACGGTGATGGGACAAAAGAGACTCCTCGTCCGATTTATCGTGCATATGCCAACTTCGGACCTAAATTTGACGGTCGCCAGGTTATTGCCTGGGATGGTAAAATGCATCCTTATGTAGCGCAACCTGATAATTACAAAAATTTGTACCGTGCAGGTTTAAATTCTCAGGCAAATATTGCAATTAGCCAGTCTACAGAAAAAGGAAGTTATCGGTTTTCTTATACCAGAACAGATTATCAGGGAGTTCAGAGAGGTACTGATCACAATAAGAATAATTTCAACTTTACCGGAAGCTTGAATATTGCTCCAAAATTTAAATTGGATTTGGGCGCTAACTTCATTAATCAATATACGCTCAACCGTCCCTATAAAATCAGCCGTATTACCAATAATTTCGGTGGTTTCTTAAGTCGGTTTGATGATGCATCCTGGTATTTGAACAATTATAAAACCAGTAAAGGTTATTATTTCAGAACAGGTACCGAGGCCAGCGCTACACCAGCTGAAAATATAAACTATCGTCCTCGTGCAACGGATCTTCTGGATTATTTCTGGAGAATTCTTTCAGAGAAAAGTGAAGAATACCAAAATCGTTTGATTACAAATGCGACAGCTACCTGGTCAATTATGGACGGGCTGGTTTTACGCGGAAAAGTAGGAAACGACTTTACCAGTGTTTATACCGAGAACCGTTCTCCAAACCAATATCCGATAAGTCTTGGTAACTCGGGAAGCTTTGGACAATATTCTGACATTTATTCTAATCTTTATGGTGATGTATTGTTGTCGTATAACAAGACAATAAATACGGATTACACTGTACTTGTAAATGCTGGGTATACAGCCCGCAAAGAAAGTTTCCGCTCAACCGGTGTTTCAACAAACGGAGGATTAAGTACTGAAAACTGGTATAGTTTAAACGCTTCGGTTAACAGTAATAGAAATGCAAGTGGAAGCTATTCTGAACTATTAAAATATGCCTATTTCGGAACTGCAAATTTCAGCTATAAAAGCTTTGCATTTGTTGAACTTACCGGAAGATTTGAATCTTCTTCAACTTTACCTCCAAAAAGTAATACCTTCTTTTATCCTTCAGTTAGTACCAGTTTCATATTCTCTGATGCATTTCATTTAGAGAATTTCATGGATTATGGAAAATTGCGTGTTGGCTATGGTATTGTTGGTAACTCTCCTGATTTATATGCTGCAAATAATGCCTACAATCAAAATACTGTTAATAATATTGTATACAATTCATTGTCAAGTGATTATGGAAATGATAAAATCAGACCTGAAGAAAAGCATGAATTTGAAGTTGGTCTCGAAATGAAGTTTCTGAAAAATCGTTTAGGAATTGAAGCAACTTATTACAACAATAAGATTGTTGACCAGATTCTATGGCTGGATGTACCTAAAACAACAGGTGCAGGACGTATGCTGACAAATGTGGGTGAACTTTCAAATAAAGGTTTTGAAGCAAGTGTCAATTACTCGCCTATAAAAACTAAAGATCTGATTTGGGATATTCGCACTAATTTTGCCATCAACCGGAATAAAGTTAATAAACTTATGCCTGGTGTCGACAGGCTTGTTCACAGAGATATTGATGCTGGTGCTGCCCAAATTATTTCAGAACCAGGTAAACCAATGGGCGATATCTATGCCTATATTCCTAAAACAGATTCAAAAGGCATCCAGATTATTGATGCTACTGATGGTCTTGCTGTTATAGATTTTTCAGAGATGAAAAAAGTTGGTAATGCCATGCCTAAAGTTGTTGGCGGTTTCGGATCTTATCTTGAATACAAAAATGTATTTGTAGATTTTACAATCGACTATAAATACGGCGGTGATGTGGTTTCTTTAGCCGGACAATATATGAAGGGTGCCGGTATGTTTGAAGAAACATTAAAGTATCGTGATAAAGAGCATGGAGGTGTTTCATACTATGTCAATGGCACAGGTACAAAGGTTAAGTTTGACGGCGCCAATGGACCTGGCGGAGAAAAAGTTTACAGTGATGGTGTTATTCTTCCCGGAGTAAATCCTGATGGGAAAGAAAACCAGACAATCACCACTGCTGCTGACTATTATCTGAATACCTTCACCTGGGGCGCTAATCCTGCATGGGGAATTCCATACAGCCGCTATGATGACGCTGTCAAAAAGAATGATTACATTAAATTCAGAGAGTTGTCTGTTGGTTACAATATTCCTAAGGCAATTGCACAGAAATTTAAATGTAACAATGTCAGAGTGGCTTTGGTAGGTAGCAATCTATTTTATATCTACCGTACTCTGAAAGAATTTGACTCGGAAACTACACTGGGAACCAACTGGGTAAATGCAGCAATTATTGATGGGTCTACCGCAGCCAACAGAAGCATGGGATTCTCAATTAGAGCAAGTTTTTAATTAATTGAAAATAAAGAAATTATAATATGAAAAAAGTATTTCTGACATTTTTTGCGGTTCTTTCCTTTTCTGCAATCCTATTAAATAGTTGCAAAGAGAGTGAACTTGAGGATCTCTATCCAGATCCTGCTAAATCATCTACTGCTACTGTCGACAATTTCTTCACCGGAATTCTTCAGCAAGCTAATGAAGTGGTTATGCCTTGGTATTGGAGGCTTTTCGTTGTTGAACAACCCACTCTGGGACACTATACCCAAACCATGGGCTGGTTGAATGGGAAAGATCAATATATTCCTTCAACCAGCGCAATGGATTGGAGATGGGATACCTATTACAACGGAACAATGACTCAATTCAGAGAATTAGAAAAGTTATATGGTAAGATGGATGAAAATACAAAGAAAGATTATCGTATTTTTTATCTGGCTTCCAAAATCTTTTTCTATGACCAAACCGAACAGGTTGTCGACCTTTTTGGTGACATACCATGGACTGAAGCTGGTAAAATTAGGGAAACCGGTGATTTGACAACTTCATTGCCAAAGTATGATTCGGCTGAAACTATTTACAATTCGATGATTGATGATTTGAAAAGTATGGGCGATGAATTATCAACAATTCAGATACCTGGTTTTTATGCAAATTTATTCAAAGGCAAAGATTATCTGAATAATGGTGATCTAAATCTTTGGAAAAAGTATTGTAACTCTCTGCGCCTAAGGATGTTGATGCGAATATCTGATGTCAATTCTTCAAAAGCCAAGGCTGGAATTACAGAAATTCTATCCAATGCGGCTAAATACCCGGTTATTGACAACAACGCTGAAAATATCATGCTTGATGCTGGTGGTCCTGATCTTTTTGCTACAACTTCAAGCAAAAACGGCGGTATTCGTTCTGCAATGGAAACCTGGGGGCAATATGATATTGCACCTTACTCAATGGTTAAGTATCTGGCCGACAATAACGACCCTCGTTTGCCTGTTATTTTCGATGCCAATAAAAAAGGTGAATATGTTGGTTTAAACCCGCTTGATAATGAAAGTGTCCAGAATCAGAAACTGGTCGATGGACTGGTGTCAAGGTATGATACATCAACTTATACAAGAAATGATTATTTCCCCGGATTTGTTATCTCTGCAGCAGAAGTTAGCTTCATAAAAGCCGAAGCTTACCAAAAAGGTCTTGCAAGTGGTGGAGATGCCAAAACAGCTTACGAAACTGGTATAAAACAATCCATTGAATTTTATTATAAAGTCAATTCAACGGGTGTTTTCAGGCCTGCTTTGGCCAGTCCAACTGAAGTGCAGATCAGTGCTTATCTGGGAGGATCGGCTATTGTCTGGGATACCAACAGCGATAAAATCGGATTGATTGCATCGCAGAAGTGGGTTAATTCAGGTTTAGGCGGAATGCCTCAAACCTGGGCTGAATTAAGGCGACTGGATAAACCAGTATTGACTTTCTTCAAGGACAACAGTAGCCAGCAAACAGTACCTCCGGTGAGGTGGTTGTACCCGAACAGCGAAAAGAAACTTAATGCTGCCAATTACAGTGCAGTTTCTGCAAAAGACAATCTGAATACCAAACTATTCTGGGATAAAAATTAAAGTTAAAGGTGAATAGGTGAATGCTAAAACCGTTCCGGAATATTTCCGGAGCGGTTTTTTTTAATTCAAATAATATTCAATTTTGTATATCCCGAAATATATGAGATATAGATTATAGATTTGGTAGTTATGCAGTTTAATACTATACTAATCATATGAAAAAGTTTCTTTTTACAGCCTTATTAATATGGGGGTCACAAATCATTTTAGCAATTCCTGAAAAATTGCCCGAAGTCGTCCGGGTTTCTTATCAAACCATTGTAAATGGCCAAGCCCGCACCGGTGGCCCTGTAACCATGTTGTTGTGTTCCGCAACTTCATCAAAATCATGGGCCGAAAATGATTCACAAAAGCTTCTTCCAACCGTGGCGAAAGAATATGGTTACATCGATTTTGTTGCAAAAAAAATAGTTCAGGTTGCCCGGTTTTCTGAAGGAAAGGCCATTAACACCATATTGCCCTTTTCAGAATCTCCGGTTTTGACCGAGACCAACGAATCTGCTGTTATTCTGGGCTATGCCTGTAAAAAAGTTAAAACAACAGTTCGTTCAAATTCCATTGATATCTGGTACACCACTGAACTTGGGGTAAAAGGGACACCCTCGATGGGCTCTGGTATTCCCGATGGTCTGGTGCTGAAAGTGGTTAGAAATGGAAATTATGAACTTGTCGCTTCCGAAATAAAATTGCTGAAGCAGAAAGGTTCAGAACCGATAATTCCTGTTGATATGGGCGAAACTCTTGACTTGCCCGTCTATAAACATCGCATCACCGATAATCTGATCACAACGGTTAATGTTTTCACCAACGAGCAAATCAGTTTTGGAAATGAAATTTCCAATCCGGAAGATACAGCATCTGAAAAAACATTCAAATATGCAGAAGGAACAGTTATCCTAAAAAAGCTTAAATTACCGGTTGTTCCTGACGGTACGCAGTTGTTTGTTGAATTGTACCAGCATTCGAATGGTGATGCCTACGACCGTACCGGAACAGTTTTTATGATTCCACAAAACAAACAACAGTCGTTTTTGGATGGGCTTAAAAATGGAACCAAAAGCTTACCTACGTTTCGGGGCAGAAACGGGAAATCCTATCAGGGAGTACTTGCAACTGACAGTTATTCTCCATTGGTAGAAATCATGCGCTTTTTTACTTCCTTCGGAATAGGTCATTTCAACAATAACGTGACTGTTTACAATCAGCAATGGGAAGATTCGACCTTGTATAAACAAGAAGTTACCGAACTGCTTCCTTTGTTACAGGGGGAACGCTGGATCGGCGTTTTTATTGGTAATTACGACAAAGGGGGTCACCGCGTGAGCCTTAAATTGAAATATTATCCCGGAAGTATGGAAGTTTCTGATGAACCGGCAAAAAGATATTGGACGATGCCACTTTTTAATACTTTGAATGTGATGGAAATGTCGGGTCAGGAATATGGAACCATGTTTGAAAATGATTCGCTCAAATTAAATGTTACTATTCCTGAAGGAGTTAAAAACATCAGGATGCGCTATATTACAACCGGTCATGGTGGCTGGGATGCAGGCGATGAGTTTAACCAGAAGATGAATACGGTTTTATTGGATGGTAAAATACTGTTTCAATTCACACCCTGGAGAAGCGACTGTGCCACTTTCAGGAAGTATAATCCTGCCTCTGGGAACTTCTGGAATGGATTGACTTCGAGTGATTACAGTCGTTCAGGATGGTGTCCGGGTACCGCGACCAATCCTGTTTTTTATCCGGTACCAGATATTTCGCCAGGTAAACACCAAATTTCAGTTGCTATTCCTTTAGGAAAAAACGAAGGCGGAAGTTTTAGCGCCTGGAATGTGTCAGGTATTTTGATTGGGGAATTCTAATAAAGTGATCAGTGTTCAGTCGCAGTGCCCTTCGTTTGATTCGTTCTGTTTCCGGTCATCATTCTCCAATCTCTCGGCCTTTGGCCTGAAATAAAATCAGCACATCTCCGGAAATGGCTTAAAAAGTTGTACTTTTGCATTCCTTAATACCGGGGCTGACTGGTTTTGACAGCGGGTAGAAGAGGTATGTAAGCATGTAGGGCCTTGATCGCACAGCCCGTAAAACTCGGCGTTCACAATTCAATTGGCGAAAATAACTACGCTCTTGCTGCGTAACCGAAATTAAGTAGGTTATACTTTATTCCGGTACTAGGTGCTGGAACGAGACATCGCCCGGGTGCTACTTCCCTGAAGCGGCCCGATCAGGCGGTGCAAATAAATCGGGGATAGTGGGAGTGGTGCTTCGGAACTCCTGCAAAATTAAGAAGCTAAGGTAAAAGTCGGTGGCCCTGATCCAGCTTTTATTCGAAAACCAAGTCTGGGGATAAACATGTAGAAAGCATATTGCTTCCTCGTTTGGACGCGGGTTCGATTCCCGCCAGCTCCACAGAAAGAACGAGAAAATCCTGTAGTGTTCTGATCTACAGGATTTTCTTTTTTCTTTGTAGTAAAATCTTTCTGATGCAATTCATGATCAAATTTCACATGGATTTTAGTTAAGTTTGAACGATTTTCAACCCAAACTGTTTAAAAGCAATAATTTCAAGAATGGCATTTTGAAATTTGAGTTATTTAGTTATCTTAAACAAGTTAAGTTTGGTTGAGTAATTAACCTGTGAATAATCTAACAAAAATAAATATATGGAATCCCGAAGAACTGATGAAGTATGTGTAAATTGTAAAGATCGTTGTTGCTCTCGTTGCTTTGATGGAGGAAATGGGGGAGAGGATAGTATTTTCAATTGCCTGACAACTGAAGAATTGGAATTACTCGTTAAAGAAAAAAGGCACGTTCACTTTAAAGCCGGTGAAACTATTTTAAAACAAAATACATCAGCAAGTCATGTGGTTTGCATTAAAAGTGGATTAGCAAAGATAATTGCAGAAGGTGAAGGTGATAAGAAATTGATTTTACGTCTGGTTTCTGCACATTCCATATTAACCGGAGGAGGAATTTTTATTGAGGAAATCAGACATTTTACCGTTCAGGCAGTAACTGAGATTGAATGCTGTTTTATTGATTCTGACAAAATATTTGAGCTGGTAACAAAAAATAGCAAATTTGCTTTTGAACTTTTAAAGCTAAACAACAAGCAAAATGTTCAAATACTGAACAATCTGGTAGGGATTACTCAAAAATATATGCCTGGAAGAGTTGCAGATTTATTACTTTATCTTAAAAACGAAATTTTCCAGAGTAATCCATTTAATACCCACCTTTCCCGACAGGAACTGGCTGATATGTGTGGTATGACAATGGAAAGTTTTATTCGGATATTGAAAGAATTTAAATCTTCGGATATAGTTGCAGTTGACGGAACGAATATACAAATACTTGATGAAGAGGCTCTGGCTAGAATCAGCAAAAAGGGCTAAAATTTTTTGACCATATGGATTGACAATTGTCAAGAAAAAGACTGTATTTTATCATCAAAATGTTACTTAAACCTCAATTGAAAGGGGGTGATTAATGAGTTATTCATTGGTAAGCATATCTGGTCTTAAGCGTTTTGTGCGCTCATAGGCTTGCTTTTCCTGCCATTCTGTTATTTTTTTTTCGTTTCCGGAAAGCAGAATACTTGGTACTTTCCAGCCTTTATAATCTGCAGGTCGGGTATAAACAGGAGGGCTCAGTAAATTATCCTGAAAAGAATCAGTAAGTGCCGAGGTTTCATCAGAAAGTACACCCGGAATCAGCCTTACCACGCTGTCAACAATAACGGCAGCAGCAAGCTCTCCCCCTGTTAGTACATAATCGCCAATCGATATTTCCTTCGTTACAAAATGTTCTCTTATTCGCTGATCAATGCCTTTGTAATGCCCGCAAAGAATAATGACATTTTTTAGTAGAGAAATTTTGTTGGCTTCCCTCTGTGTTAATTGAATTCCATCGGGACTGGTATAAATAACCTCGTCGTATTCGCGCTGCGATTTCAGGAAGTTAATTGCGCTCTCAATGGGTTGAATTGTCATAACCATACCAGCTCCACCACTGAAAGCATAATCGTCGGTTTTCCTGTGCTTGTCTTCAGAAAAGTCGCGGATATTGTGGATGTATATTTCAATTAATCCTTTGTCCTGTCCCCTTTTGATTATTGAGTGTTTAAAAGGGCTTTCGAGCAATTCAGGAACAACCGTTAGAATATCGATGCGCATCTGTTTTTTTTTGCAAAAGTAACAACCTGGCTATAAATTTGGCCAATAAATTAAAGTAAAAAACAAAAATGCAGTCAAAAACAAAGGCATTTCTGGTTAATCAGATTGTTTTGCGTTTTTAATTGATTAAAATGTTTGAGTATTAGCTTGTAATATATATTTTCGTAGGCTCAAATATGACCTTATTCTCTGTTAATTACATTGTAATTTAAAATTTTGTTATGGAACCTAAAGATCTAAAAAACTCTGTTGTAGAGTTAAGTGGTGCACCTGTTGAACCAGAAACTGTTAATGACCAAGTTGTTGCTGAAGAAACTGTTGAACAGTCTGACGTGATTGAAGTTGTTGAAGATGAAAATGCTGTTGAAAAAGTTCTGGAAGAATCTGTAACTGAACCAGCTGAATCATCAGTTCAGGAAGTAGTGGAAAAAGTTATTCCTGAAGTTATTGAAGTGACAGAACAGCCTGTTGCCGATGAAATTGTTGCTGAAGTTGAAGAAACGGTTGAAGAAGTTTTAGAAGAATCTATAGCTGAACCAGTTGAATCATCAGTTCAGGAAGTAGTAGAAGAAGTTATTGAAGTGACAGAACAGCCTGTTGCCGATAAAATTGTTGATGTGGTTGAAGAACCCGTTGAAAAGATTGCCAAAGAGGTTGCACCTGAAGTAGTTAGCAAGCAGATGGTTGAGTTAGTCAAAACTGATGTAGTTGCTGATGATATTCCAACCATCGAAGAATTGATTGATATTTCGGAAGAAGACCTGGAATTACACGATGAAGAAATTCTGGATGAAACCAGTCCGATTATCAGGGCTGCGGATTATGCCAATCTTTCAGAAATTGAGCTGATTAATGAATTGCGTATTTTGCTTCAAAATGATGATTTTGAAAGTATAAAAGATAATGTTGACGCAATCAAAATTAGCTTCTTTCGGCGCTACAGGGCGAATATTGAAGCACAAAAAGCTGCTATTACCGAAGCTGGCGGTAATCTTGAAGAATTTAAAGCAGAAGCCGATCCGTACGAACTTGACCTTCGGAACCTGTTAAAGCAATATCAGGATATCAGAAGCGAACACAATAAAAAGATTGACGAAACTAAGGAAGCCAATCTTCAGAAAAAATATGAGATCATTGAAGAGATAAAAGCTCTGATCAATAACAAGGAGTCAATAAACAAAACCTTTCATGATTTCCGCGATTTGCAAAATCGTTGGAGGGAAATCGGTCTAGTTCCTCAGGCAAAACTGAAAGATTTATGGGACACCTATCACCATCACGTTGAAAACTTTTACGATTTTATAAAAATCAATAAAGAACTGAGGGATCTTGACCTGAAGAAGAATCTGGAAATCAAAATGGAAATCTGCGAAAAGTCGGAAGAACTTTTAGTTGAGCCTTCTATTATTAAAGCGTTCAATATTTTGCAGAAATACCACGAGCAATGGCGTGAGGTTGGTCCAGTTCCCCGCGATAAGAAAGATGAGTTGTGGGAACGTTTCAAAGCCGCTACCTCCATCATCAATAAAAAACACCAGGATTATTTTGAAGGACGCAAATCGGATCAGAAAAAGAATCTCGATGCAAAAATTGCACTATGCGAAAAGGTGGAAGAAATTGCTGCCAGCGAGATTGATGCCCACCGTGACTGGGACGACCGTTCTAAAGAACTGATTGAACTTCAGAAAGTATGGAGAACTATTGGTTTTGCTCCGAAAAAGGACAACAATAAAATATATGAACGCTTCCGCATTGCTTCTGATAAGTTCTTTGACCGTAAACGTGAATTTTACAATCAGAATAAAGAAGAACAACAAAATAATCTTCAGTTAAAAACTGATTTGTGCGTTCAGGCAGAAGCTTTGAAAGACAGTACCGATTGGAAAAAGACAGCCGATGAATTCATCAACATTCAGAGAGCCTGGAAAGAAATAGGTCCTGTTCCGCGCAAATTCTCAGATGTTATTTGGAAACGGTTTCGTGCTGCCTGCGATTATTTCTTCGAAAACAAATCCAAGCATTTTTCTTCGATTGATGGTGAACAATCTGACAATCTGAGAAGGAAAAAAGAACTTTTGGAAGAAGTTAAACAATTTACACTTTCGGGCGATGATAATGCTGATTTGGATAAACTGAAAGATTTCCAGCGTCGTTTTACAGATATCGGACATGTTCCATTCAGAGATAAAGATGCTATTCAGAACGACTTCCGCGATGTTATTAACCGCCATTTTGATACTTTAAGGATCGACGAAAAACGCCGAAACCTGATGAAGTTTAAGAACAAAGTCGCCAACAATACGTCTTCAGGAAAGGGACAGAACAAAAATCGGTTTGAGCGTGAAAAGTATATGACCAAGTTGAAACAGATGGAAACTGATTTGGCGCTGCTGGACAACAATATCGGTTTCTTTGCCAATACCAAAAATGCTTCTGCCCTGATTGAGGATGTTAATCAGAAAATTATAAGTACGAAAGAGAAAATAGAATTCCTGAAAGAGAAAATAAGAATAATGGACTCGATGGAAGACGATGAATAACCTCACAAAAAACCCGCCGACTTCAGGTGGGTTTTTTGTTGTTAACCATTTATTAAATTTCATTACATTTTTTAGCAGTACGTTTTATTGATTAACTTTGCACGCTTGTTAAGAACATCTAAAATCTAAAGTCTTGTCAGCAACCAGGTATATTTTCGTAACAGGAGGAGTAACATCCTCACTTGGTAAAGGAATTTTAGCCGCTTCATTGGCTAAGTTACTTCAATCCAGAGGTTATTCTGTCACCATTCAGAAACTTGATCCTTATATTAATGTGGATCCAGGTACTTTAAATCCTTATGAACACGGTGAGTGCTTTGTTACCGACGATGGTGCTGAAACTGATTTGGATCTTGGACATTATGAACGTTTTCTGAATGTTCCTACTTCTCAGGCAAACAATGTTACTACCGGAAGAATCTATCAATCGGTCATCAATAAAGAACGTCGTGGAGATTATTTGGGTAAAACAGTTCAGATTATCCCTCACATCACTGATGAAATCAAAAGACGAATCAAAGTACTTGGTTCCAAAGGAAAATATGATATTGTAGTAACCGAAATAGGTGGAACTGTCGGTGATATCGAATCGTTGCCCTATATCGAAGCTGTTCGTCAGCTTAAATGGGAACTTGGACCGCACGCTTTAGTCATTCATTTAACATTAGTTCCTTATCTGGCTGCATCCGGCGAATTGAAAACAAAACCAACCCAACATTCAGTAAAAGCATTGCTGGAAAATGGAGTTCAGCCTGATGTATTGGTTTTGCGGACTGAGCATGAACTAAATATGGGACTTCGCAAAAAAGTTGCCCTTTTCTGCAATGTTGAAAGTGAGGCTGTTATTCAATCGATTGATGTGGCTACTATTTACGAAGTCCCGAATAAAATGCGTGAAGAGCGTTTAGATGAAATCGTTCTCCGGAAAATGGGACTTCCTTTGAAAGATGATCCAAAATTGAACGATTGGAACGATTTCCTGAATAAACTGAAGAAACCTACTTCGGAAATAGAAATTGGGTTAATTGGAAAATATGTCGAGTTGCAGGATGCCTACAAATCAATTGTAGAATCAGTTATACATGCCGGAGCAATGAATTTGTGCAAGGTAAAACTTCGCTGGATTCATTCCGAGAAAATTACTGCCGAAAATGTTGAAAAGAAACTGGAAGGGCTTAAAGGAATCATTGTAGCTCCCGGATTCGGACACCGTGGAATTGAAGGGAAAATCATTGCAACCCAGTTTGTCCGGCAAAATAATATTCCATTTTTTGGAATATGTTTGGGAATGCAGATTGCGGTAATTGAATTTGCCCATAATGTTTTAGGGCTGACCGCTGCAGATTCAACTGAGATGAATGAAAAAACCGAGTGTCCGGTGATTGATCTGATGGAAGAGCAAAAAGGCATTACCGAAAAGGGTGGAACCATGCGTTTAGGAGCATATAAGTGCCAGATTATCGATAAAAACTCTAATATATATAGAGCATATAATAAGACTGAAATCAAGGAAAGACACAGGCACCGTTACGAATTTAACGATCAGTACCTGAAACAGTTTGAATCGGCAGGTATGATAGCTTCAGGACTTAATCCAGATACAAACCTTGTTGAAGTAATTGAAATTCCATCGCATAAATGGTTTGTTGGCGTTCAGTTTCACCCCGAATACAGCAGTACAGTTTTAAAACCACATCCGTTGTTTGTTGCTTTTATAAAAGCCTCACTCGGAAAATAATTAATCATTTTTATGGATAGAAATACGGTAATAGGTGTAGCCTTAATTTTCACCATTCTAATTGGGTTCAGCTATTTTAGCAGACCCTCCGAAGAGGAGATTGCAGCCGCAAAGAAAACTCAGGATTCAATTGAACTCGTTAGAATTGAAAAGGAAAAGGCTGATTTTATGGCCAAGCAAGTTGAAGAGGCAAAATCAACTTCACTTTCTGCAGTTCCGAGCGATAGTTTAGTTTTGCAGGAAGACAAAATAAAGAGAGAAAAATTTGGAGTTTTTTCAGCTGCTTCTGAAGGAAAAGAAAGCTTTTACAGCATCGAAAACAATTTGATGAAGGTTACTTTTTCAAACAAAGGCGGTCGGATTTATTCGGTAGAACTAAAAAACTATAAGACTTTTGAACAGAAACCTTTGATGCTGTTTGAAGGAACTTCGAGCAAATTTGGGATGAATTTCTTCGCTCAGAACAGAAGCATTGAAACCGAGTCTTTTTATTTTATACCCTCTGTTACCACTGAAAACATAGTTCTTAAAGGTCCTGATGTAAAAAAGGGCAAGGAAGGGAATGAAAAATTTAATTCAGAAAACAAAGGCGACTCTGAAAGTATTTCAATGCGGTTAATGGCCGGTGATCGCAAATATCTGGAATACAACTATAAATTAAGCTATAACTCTTATTTGGTTGGTTTTGAGGTAAATACAAAAGGGTTGAACGATGTGGTAGGAGCCAATACCAAATATCTTAATTTCAACTGGAATATAGATGTGCCACGTCAGGAAAAAAAATCTTCACTTGGCGAGGATAATTATTCTACCATCTACTATAAATTTCAGGATGACGATGTTGATAAAATCAGTACAGGTAAATCAGGAGATGAAAAGCTGAATACAAAAGTCAAATGGATTAGCTTTAAACAATTGTTTTTTGCCTCGACTCTGATTGCTGATGATGCATTTCCTTCCGCTGAAATTAAGACCGAACTGACCAAAGAGGATCCCCAATATGTTGGAAATTTCAATTCAGATATTGCTCTTCCTTATGAAGGAAAAGATTCGGAAAGTGTAAAAATGAAATTCTTTTTTGGGCCAAGTCACTATAGCACCCTGGGACAGTATAATCTTTCAATGGAGAACCAGATTAATTTGGGCTATGTTGTTATTCGGCAAGTCAATCAATGGCTGATTATTCCGACCTTCAATTTTTTAAGAAAGTATATTGATAATTTTGGAATTATCATCTTACTTCTTACCATTTTAATCAAACTGTTGATTTTTCCCTTTACCTATAAATCCTACCATTCTCAAGCTAAAATGAAGGCTTTAAAGCCTGAAATTGATGAGATTAATGCAAAATTCGGCAAGGATAAGCCCATGGATAAACAACAGGCAACCATGGCTTTATATAAAAAAGCCGGGGTAAATCCGATGGGTGGCTGTTTGCCGATGTTATTCCAAATGCCGGTATTATTTGCCATGTTTTTCTTTTTTCCTACATCTATTGAATTACGTCAGGAAAGCTTTCTTTGGGCAACCGATCTATCTACTTATGATTCGATACTGAATCTTCCCTTCGCAATTCCTTTTTATGGAAGCCATGTAAGTTTATTTTGTCTGCTGATGACCATTACCACGATCATCTCTACCTATATGAATTCACAGACTCAGAATACCGATGCCATGCCGGGGATGAAAACCATGATGTATTTGATGCCGGTCATGTTTCTTTTTATCCTGAATGGTTATGCTTCAGGTTTGAGCTACTATTATTTTCTGGCCAACGTATTCACTATCGGACAAATTTATATTTTCCGGATGATGATTGACGAGGACAAAATCAGAGCTCAGATCATGATCAATAAAAAGAAGCCGGTGGTTAAATCCAAATTTCAGCAAAAGCTCGAAGATATGGCTAAACAGAAAGGTGTTCAACCTCGAAAATAATAAAAAAAAAGCTGCCCGAGGGCAGCTTTTTTTTTGTAACTTGATGTCTGAAACTTAAAATTAAAAAGGATGTACCAATACAAGGCATTTATTAAAAATGTGGTTGATGGCGACACTTTGGAAATTGACATCGACCTTGGGCTTTACGTTTGGATTCATGGTGAAAAAATCAGGCTTTTTGGTATTAATACTCCTGAAGTCTTTGGTGTGAAAAAAGATTCTCCTGAATGGATTCTTGGCAATAGGGCTTCCAGTTTTGTAAAACTTATCTTGAAGGAAAAAGACGAGGTCATTGTTGAAACCATCAAAGATAAGAAAGAAAAATACGGCAGATTTCTGGCTGTTGCTTACATCAAAATCGCTCCCGAACACTTGACAGGACTAACAGGAATCAGGAATATCGGAGATTTCTACTGTTTGAACGATATTTTGATAGCAAAGGGTTATGCTGAGAAGTATATGATTTAACTCTTCAGGACAAACCTTGTTGTTATTCCGGAGATTTTGAACTTTCGCTTCTGGCTACCTGAATGCCAAACTTTTTCATTCTTCGTATTAATGAATCACGAGTAATACCTAAAAGCTCTGCGGTTTTATTCTGATTGAAGTTTTTTTCTTTTAAAGCTAACCGAATGATTATCTGTTCATTTTCATCGAGATTGAATATGATATTCTCCTTTTGAGCAGCTTGCTCATTACCTGTTTTTGTATAGAAATCATTTGGTGTCAGGGTTTCATCTTTACACAAAATTATCGCTCTTTCGGTCATATTTCGTAATTCTCTAATATTTCCCGGAAATGAATAGCTCATCAGCATCTTGATCGTTTCTTTCGCAATGTTTGGAATGGGCTTATTCAGCTTTCGTGCAAATTCAGAAACAAAATATTCTAATAGCGGTTGAATATCATCTATCCGCTCTCTCAATGGGGGAATGTGGATATGAATGGTATTCAGTCGATGGAGCAAATCAAGTCGAAATTTTTTTGCTTCAATCAATTTGTCAATTTCATGGTTTGTCGCGGCAATTATTCTGAAATCGGTTGCTACTGGCTCAGTTTCGCCAACTCGTGTTATTGTTTTTTCTTCGATAGCTCTCAAAATTTTAGCCTGAAGATTAATAGGCATGTCGGCAATTTCGTCCAGGAACAAGGTTCCATTATCACTAACTTCAAAAAAGCCCTTTTTATCAGAAATAGCTCCGGTAAATGACCCTTTCTTATGCCCGAAGAACTCACTCTCAAGCAGTGAATCGGTTATCGCACTGCTGTTTACCGCGCAAAATACATTATCTTTTCTGGGGCTCTCATAATGAATTATCCTGGCTATATTTTCTTTACCTGTTCCACTTTCACCTGTAATAAGCACGCTAGTATCTTTATATTTTGAAGCGGTCATCGCCAAATCAAGTATATCTTTGATTTGCCGGCTTTCACCTATAAATTCACGCTTAATTTTTTCCTGAAGATTTTTTGAAATAAGTGAATTCTTTTCCTCCATGTTTCTGATAACACGATGAAGGTCAAGAAATTTACGCGTACGTTGTATGGCAATCTGTATATCCGTATGACGGAATGGTTTTTTTAAATAATCGATGGCGCCGCTTCGCAGAGCGGTGATTACTGTCTCCATATCACCATGTGCCGATACAATAATTACTTCCAGTTTCGGATATGCCAGCTTGACTTCTTTCAGGATATCCAGTCCGTTTACTCCCTTTAAGCGAACATCGAGGATAAGTAAATCAATATCATGACTTTTTAATATTGAACGTCCTTTTTGTACGTTATTGGCAGTATATGAAATATATCCCTGATTCTGAAGAAATTCCTCAATCTCTTCCGTGAAATTGGATTCATCATCTAAAACAAGAACCTTCATTTGTGCATTTAGATGAAGATTTTCTTTTTTTTCAGGATTGCTAAACATCTCTAAACGTATTTCTTACTTTTTGTCTCTTGAACAGGTATTTTTATTAGAACAGAAGTTCCTTGATTTGGTTTGCTTTGAACGTCAATTTCTCCACCCAGCTCTTTAATAATCCCATAAGAAATTGATAAGCCAAGTCCGGTACCCTGGCCGGGAGCTTTAGTTGTGAAGAAGGGTAGAAGTACTTTGTCAATGTCTTTTTGACTGATACCTATACCATTGTCTTTTATTTCTATAATTATCTGGTTGTCTGTTAAATCAGATGATATATCGATCTTTTTTTTGAAAGTTTTACCTAGATTCTTATGTTTTTCTTCGATTGCGTCTTTTGCATTAATCAGCAAATTGAGAATTACTTGTTCAAACCGGTAAGTATTGCCATTTATTGAAGGAATTTTATCCGATTGTTGATAGGAAAGTTTTATATCGTGATGACTCATTTGTTCTGAAATCATTGATATGCAATTGTTGATACTGGAATTAATATCAAATGGTTTTTGCACAAAATCATCCTGATCCCGTGAAAAAGTCCGGACATGATCAATGATTTTTTGTATTCGAGTAATGTTGTCAAAAACCTTTTCAATTTTTGTTTTCAGGTAATTTTCTGTAATGGTGTTATTTCCGATAGCAAAAAGAATGTTATCGATGGCCATTGACATGGTGTTCAGCGGTTGATTGATCTCGTGGGCCATACCTGTAGCCAATTCACCAATACCAGCCATCCTTTCTGAATGGCGAAGTTGCTTTTCAATGAGTTTACGTTCCGAGATATCACGTATGACTGCCATATAAGCCTTTAACTGTCCATTATTGTCCCTGATCTGTGATGAACTGACCTCCCCTGTGAATTCAGTTTTATCAAGCCGGTTTAATTTTAATTCAAGGTTCTGGACGATTGCATTTTTAAGTGTTGAGTTGAAAATTCGAATAAAAGATCTTCTTGATTCGATGGGGACAAATTGAATAATAGATATTCCTTCAATTTCCGTCCTTATATTATTATATCCCAACAAATCGATGGCAATGTCTGATGCCTCAATAATTTTTCCTTCCAGGTTAATCAAAATGATTCCGTCAGGAGAAGTTTTCAGCAGAGAATGATACAGACTTTCCGACTCTTCCATGGCAATTTGCGCCTCTTTTCGGTCTGTAATATCTACCATCGACATCAAACATTTCTGTTTTTTATCGACCAGTGCACCTTCAAGAAAAACATAAACCGTTTTGCCATTGATTGACATCAGTTTGAGCTCACAACCTGAATTAGGTTTGTTATTGAATACATCCGTTAAAAAATCATCAGTTTTAGAAAGCATTTCAGGAGCAATGAAGGACTTGAAATCATGGCTTATCAGTTGCGATTGTTCCTGACCAAACATGCTTGCTGCTTTCAGATTTATATCAAACATTTTGCCGGCACTGTTAATCGTAAAATAGCCGGTAGGTGCAAAATCATAAAGTTTGATGTATTTTTTTCTTGACTCGTCAGTTTCGGCCTGAGCTTTTTGCAGAGTAATATTTTGAAGTTTTATTTCTCGCTGATTTTGTTCAAGCTCCATTTTTGATTGTTGGAGAGACTCTTTGTTGGCAAGTAATTTCCGTTTTTGTTTGTCAAGCTCAAGGAAGATTTTTACTTTGCTGATAAATATGCCCCTGTTTACCGGTTTAGTAAGATAATCGATAGCTCCATTGTCATACCCTTTAAACATTTGCATTTCATCGGAGAAGTAGGCAGTAAGGAAAATAATAGGTAAAAGGTCTCTGTTGTGTAAGTTACGGATATGACCTGCAAGCTCAAATCCATTCATTTCAGGCATCTCAATATCGAGCACAGCAAGAGCGAAATCATTTTCATTAATAAGCTTCAACGCTAACTCACCTGAGTTGGCCATATAAATTTCTACTTCAATATCTTTTAAAATAGTTTTTAAAACCGACAGATAAAAGTCATTATCGTCGACAATCAATATTTTAGAATGGAGGTTTTTCATTTAGGTTATTTTCTAAACAATTATTTACATTTTAAATATATTGAAATTTTACGGTTTTGTGATGCTTTGCAAAAATGATTATCTATTTTACGGTAAAATCGATGAGCCTGTAATTGTTCAACGCACTTTCATTTCCCAAAATTGGTTCATTAATAAACATCTTATACAAGAGTTGAGTAGAAAGTATTCCGGCAATGGCCATCTGATCGACCTCAGAAACTGATTGTTGTATTCTGGTATTGTTGATCAGTATCTTTACTTTGTGAGGATCGAAAATCCCATATGATTTCAGAGTGCTTTCTGAAAGAATTTCATTTATGTAAGAGGCTGAATTTGCGCTACCTAAAATACTGGCAATGGGTGCCCGGTAAGGTTGTTTTGGCCTGTTTGAAATTGAAAGCGGAATTTTTCCCAAACTTAATTTTTTAAGAATAAATTTTTCGTTTAGGCTATTTAATTTCTGATTGTCAGGCAACTTGGCGCAGAATTCGATTACACGGTAATCCAGAAAAGGATAACGACCTTCCACCGAATTACCCATTGCCATACGATCACCCTGTGACGATAACAGGTACCCCGACATGAAGATGTTTGTTTCAAGGTATTGTGATTTGGCTAAATCACTCCATTTCTCAAAATTATACGGAAGCGTTGGGTATATTTCATCAACCGGATTATATCCTTTAATACTTTCACTAAAACTATCGGAGAAAAAGGATTTGATCCGGCTGGTGTTTTGCCAACGAAGCAAATGCGAATAAAGGGGATCATGAGTTTCAGTTAATTTATACCCGAAAAACATTTTTAAGGCTAAATTGGGAGAGTTTTTCAGGAGTGGGAGGTAGGGATAAAGTTTAGTCAGCAATTTTGGCCGAATAACCGAGTTGGGCTCTTTTGCCCAAAATCTCCGGATTTTAGCTTCTTTAAAAATATTATAACCAGCCAGAATCTCATCGGCGCCTTCACCAGTAATTACTACTTTAATGTTGTTCTCTCGTACTTTTTTCGAGAGCAAAAACATAGGAATTGGCGAGGTTCTTAAAATTGGAAATTCGGTATGCCAGATAGCCTCTGCAAAATTTTCAGCAATCTCCTCTGATGTACAGGTAAAAGCAGTGTGGTTGGTCTTAAAAAAGTTCGCCGCTTCGACCTGGAAGCTGGTTTCGTCGTAAGTTTTATCACGAAATCCAATTGAAAATGTGTTCAGAACATCTGGATAAATATGCTTGATATACGAGGTTGTAACGCTCGAATCTAATCCTCCGCTTAAATAGGCACCAACCGGCACATCGGCTATTAGCCTTATTTTCACTGCATCAAAGAGCAATTCATTTAATTCTTCAACCAAATCGGAAGTGTTTGCATTCCGGATTTCATTTTGTACCGGGAATTTCAAATCCCAAAACTTTTCAATTTGGATTTTGCCTTCACTCACCTTCATATAATGTCCTGGCTGAAGTTCATATATATTCTTAAAAGGTGTATTGGGTGTCAGGGTTGTCCAGAGTGTAAAAATCTGAGACATATTTTCAGGACTGAGTGACCTTTCAATTTTGTCAAGGGTAAACAATCCTTTAATTTCAGAGCAAAAGGCAAATGCGCCGTTTTCGGACCAATAATATAATGGCCGAATGCCTACCCGGTCGCGTGCCAGAAATAATTCCTTTTTGTACTTATCCCAAATGCAAAAAGCAAATTGCCCGTTGAAACGATTGAGGCAATTTGCTCCATATTGTGCATACATTTGTACAACCACTTCTGTATCGCAATGGGTTTTAAACCGGATTCCCTTTTTTTCTAACTCTGTTTTTAACTCCTGAAAATTAAATACTTCACCATTATAGACGATCCAATACCGTTCGGTTTCATCACATAAAGGCTGTTGACCAGTTGAAAGGTCGATTATACTAAGCCTGACATTTCCGATACCAATATTTTGATCAAGAAAAACTCCACTTTCGTCAGGCCCACGATGTTTGATCGTCGAAAGCATTTTCTTTACATTCCTTTCTCCTGAAGGCTCCTTTGACGAGTGATAGTTAAATATTCCGGCAATTCCGCACATAAAGAATGAATTTAGATTTAATTCGAAATTATTTAAATATTAGATATAACTGATTGATTATAAATAATGTTTGTGTCAATATTTTTTCTCTGCAAAGTGAAAATATATCGCGCATTTGTGCGAATTATATGAGTGAAAATACACCAGTTTAAATAGTAGAGATTTTTGATAAAAAAATATGGATATTTTGTATTGATGTAAGTTGTTGAATAATTGCATGATATTGCGCATTTGGTTGTTTGCATTTTTTTTTTTTTAGTCTTTGGAATATCATTTGAATTTAGATCCACACAAGAAAGGATATTATTTTCGTTTAGTGAAGGTTAAAAATTAATGTGATGAAAAAGATTTACGAAAAAGTAGCAAGAAAAATAGTTTTATTATCGTTAGTGGTTTTAATATCAATAATTAGTAAAGGAGCAATTTATTACGTGAGTAATGCAGGTAATGATTCAAATTCCGGACTTACTGTTTCATTGCCATGGAAATCGCTGAATAAAGTCAATATTTCTACATTTGCTTCTGGTGACCAAATCCTATTTCAGCGTGGCAATATCTTTATTGGTTCTTTAGCCGTTCAGCGATCTGGTCTTACTTATGGTGCCTATGGAACTGGAATAAATCCAGTAATCAGTGGATTTGAAACGATTTCAGGATGGACTGATCAGGGAGGGGGCGTCTATCGTGCCAAAACAACAGCAACATCCAGTTGCAACATGGTTACTGTAAATGGCGTAAATACACCAAGAGGCAGATACCCTGATTCAGGTTGGTTAAGTTTTGAGTCTTTTGTCGGGAGAACTTCAATAACAGACGCTCAGTTAACAAGTACTCCAAACTGGAATGGGGCAGAGGTTGTAATTAAAAAGAATAACTGGACAATTGACCGAAGCCTAATCACAAATCATACTAACTCCACTATTACATACACTTCAGGCTCAACAAATAATCCTGTTTCTGTATATGGAAATTATAGTTATTTTATTCAAAATCATCTTGGAACGCTTACTACATTAGGGGAGTGGTTTTGTGACGGAACTTATTTGTATATGTATTTTGGAGCAAATAGTCCGAATAACTATATTGTTAAAGCAAGTATAATTGATAATGTAATTACAATAGACTCAAAAAATACAATTACTGTATCTGACCTAACGGTTGAGGGTGGTAACGATTATGGAGTGTATGTCAATTTGTCTGCAAACATTAGTCTTTCAAATTGCGATATTCAATTTAACGGAAATACGGGAATATTTGGAAATAGTAATACTACATTCACGATTGATGGTTGTATGATAAACAACAATAATGGTGATGGGGTTTATATTACTTCTACTTCTACAACATTAAAAAATTCAACCGTTGATTCTAGCGGTATGTTTCCGGGGATGGGTGCATCAGACGGAAGATCATATCGAGGTGTGTATATTAGAAGTGCTGGCGGATTGGTTGAATATAATACTATTTCTAATTCAGGATATAATGGGTTAATGTTTTATAACGATAATTTTATCGTAAGATATAATAAAATTGATGGTTTCTGCAATTTAATAGGAGACGGAGCCGGTATATATACATTTGATGGTGATCCTTCGACGTCCAATACAGGACAGAAAGTGTATAACAATATTGTAATGAACGGTGGGGCAAATGGCCTGTATAACGACAATTCTGCCAACAACATTGAATGGTACAACAATACGGTAATTAATGTTTCTAAAAATGGCATTCACATGAATGATCCATACAGCAATAATGTTCATGATAATATTTTTTATAACTGTTCTTGGAGTGGAATATCTATTCAGAATCTTTATTTGAACGGTGGATATGCACATGATAATACAATATCATCAAATACTACTGTTACGGGGACGACTTCATTGCGATTGTATAAATTGAGTGATGCGAGAACATATACCGTAGGTAATTTTGGGATAAGTAACAATAACAAATTTGTAGTCGAATCAAGTAATCTTTCATTGTTTACTAAAGAAGTAGTTCAGCCTTCATATAGTCTTGTCAACAATACATTTTCCGAATGGAAAACACTAAGTGGACAAGAAGGGAATTCTACATTAATCACTGCAATTTTTTCTGAAATTCAAATTCCATACAACGAATCTAAATCAGCTAAAACCTTCACTCTAAGCCAACCGATGATTGATGTGAAAGGAACTAAATATGCCGGGAGTATCATCTTACAACCTTTTACTTCAATTGTCCTAATGAAAGATTTAACTATAGCAGTTGCTCCAGGCGCTCCGACTTCAGTTGTTGCTAGCGCCGGAAACGCAAGTGCATTAGTTTCATTTGTGGCACCAGTAAACAATGGTGGTTCTGTTATCACTGGTTATACTGTTACATCGATTCCAGTAGGTGGAACTGACCTCAATGCCGGATCAACTTCGCTGACTCATACAATTAGCGGATTAACCAATGGCACCTCGTACACATTTACGGTTAAAGCTACCAATTCAGCAGGATCTTCAGTTGCTTCGGCTGCTTCAAATTCGGTGATTCCGAGCGCTCCGGCTGCCACTGCCTTCACCTTTACCGGCCCGACTTCGGGTAACGTAAAGAGTGCTTCTGCAAACTTCACTGTTACCCCCAATAATCTTTATACCGGAACTATTACGATCACTCCAACTGGTACAGGAAGCACAGGACTCACTGAAAAAGTTCTTACATTCTCGAATTCTTCCTCGGCTCAAACATTCACTATTACCCCAACTGTCGCCGGAAGCATTACTTTAACCCCAACAAACAGTGGTATACTAACTAATCCTGCCATTTTAACTTACACTGCAAATGCAGTTGCACCAGCGGCTCCAACTTCGGTTGTAGCTACTGCCGGAAATGCAAATGCAACAGTTTCATTTGTAGCTCCAACGAATAATGGAGGTTCGGCTATCACTGGTTATACTGTTACCTCGATTCCGGCTGGCGGAACTGATCTAAATGCCGGGTCAACTTCGCTGACTCATACAATTAGCGGATTAACCAATGGCATCTCGTACACATTTACGGTTAAAGCTACCAATTCAGCAGGATCTTCAGTTGCTTCGGCTGCTTCAAATTCGGTGATTCCGAGCGCTCCGATTGATAATGTTGCTCCTATTATTTCTGCATTCTCAATTCCGGCAACTTCAAATTCATTAACGGTTTCTATTTCATCGTTTACAGTAACAGATAACACAGGAGTCACAGGTTATTTATTAACTGAGACATCTTCAATTCCATCATCTGGTGCAACCGGTTGGACGGCTTCGAAACCTTCCTCCTATACCTTCATAGCTACAGGTTTAAATACACTTTATGCCTGGGCTAAAGATGAGATTGGAAATGTGTCTGCTTCACTAAATCAAGTAGTAACAATTACTTTGGATGCAGTTCCGGTTGTTGAATATACACAAACACTAGAACTCAAAAAGGGGTACAATATGATTTCAACCTATGTGATTCCTTCCGATTCTGTTGTTAGTGATGTGATCCAACCAATTGTTGCAGACGGCAATCTGATTAAAATTCAGGATGAATCTGGAAACTCTTATGAAAATTGGGGCAGTTTTGGTGGCTGGATCAATAACCTGGGTTCTATTCAAAAAACTGAAGGATACAAAATTAAGGTAGCAGATAATTGCACTCTGCAGGTAACAGGCCGTCAAGTAATCCTTCCAATGGATATTCCTTTAAACGCAGGATGGAATATTATTTCATATCCCCGGACTGACGCATTGGATGCCATGATGATTGTACAATCCCTTATTGACCAAAACAAATTGATCAAAGTTCAAGACGAAGTAGGTAATTCAATAGAAGACTGGGGTATCTATGGTGGCTGGAAAAATGGTATTGGCAACTTTATTCCAGGAAAAGCTTATCGTGTTAAAATGAGTGCCAGCGCAGTTCTTACTATTCAGGAAAATTATCCTAAATCGGCAAATCTTCCGGTATATGCAGAAAAAACAAGTTATTTCTCAAGTCAGGCTGAAGGAAACGGCGTTGATCATATGAATATTAATTTAGTCGGACTGAAGGAATCTGGATTATCAGTTGGAGATGAACTAGCTGCATTTGATGGAGATGTTTGTGTAGGAACACTTAAAATCACCAATTCAAATTTGAATATTGGATCTGCCAGTTTGATTGCTTCTTCTACAACAAGCAGTCAACTTAAGGATGGCTTTAAAGATGGTATTTCTGTTCAGCTTTACGTTTGGAATGAGATGAGTGGATTAGAATCTAAAGTAGAAGCAGTAGCGATTAAAGGATCCCTCAATTATAACAAAAACTCGAGTATACTTGTAAAAATGAAATCTTTGACGACATCTGTTGCTACTCAAAATGCAGGTATGATACAGGCTGAAGTTTACCCTAACCCAAGCCAAGGACGTTTTATAGTTCGTTTCTCTGAGCTTCCTGAAGCAGGAAGTAGGATTGAAATACTTGACCTTTCGGGAAGAAAAGTAGCATCACGCCTGATTACAGGAATTTCTGAGGAGTTGAACCTAGACGGACAGGCAGCAGGTTTGTATCTGGTTAAATCGATTCTTGGTTCAAGGGAACAAATACAAAAGTTGGTTATTCAATAAATAGTTTAGTTCGATTCGATTTGGTTTTATTCCCCGGAATGTGCATTCCGGGGAATTTTTTGTTATATTAAGTAATGGTTAAAATATAATGTCGTATTTTATACCTACATTTTGCAAGACATTAAACAATCGTTCTTTGAGATTCTGAAAACAGAGATATGCATCAAAACTCAGCCATTGATATTTGATTCTGCGCCACAATATTTCTATCAAATTTAATTCGGGTGAATATGGAGGTAAGAAGAAAATATAAACATCTTGCTCTCTCCACTCCTGAATTTTAGCCTTGAATTTTTTAGATCTGTGTATAGGTGAATTATCAAGTATCACAATCGTTTTTTTAATAGTTTTCGCAACAAAATCATCCATAAAACAAATTAATTTGTCCGAATTGAATGTGGATTCAAGTACATCAAAGAATAGTTTGTTTTTACGGTTCATTAAACCCACAACATTTAGAAATCGCCCTTTGGCAGCAGGTAGCAATATCGGATTTTCTTTCGTTTGCCAGGCATAAGGTACATTTGGAGTAAGTCCAAAATGACTCTCATCGCCAAAGTAAAGATCAATGAATCCGCTATCTTCAAGTTGTTTAAGGCTTTCTATTTGTCCTTGTTTTAACTGAAATTCATCTTGTTTGCGTAACCGATTTAAAGATAGCCGAGCTCGTTTCCATCTATAGCCCAGTATCTTTTAAAAAATTCTGCAAGGTCTTTTTGCAGATTCTAATTTTGTGCTTTTCTTCTAAATGAAGCAGTACATTTTTTAGATTCCTGCTATGAACTTCTAATTGCTCAGAAAGTACATCTTCAAGACCCTTTAGTCGTGTTTTTACTCCCCTTCCGGTTGTAATTGGAAGAGAATTCGCACCCTCTTTTTCCCACTTATCAAACCAGCGTTCGATGGTTCTACGGTCAACATCAAAAATGCTGGCCACGTCAATAATCGTCCTTCCTTGGTTGGATAAAAGAAGGCATTGACTGCGTTTTCTGATTGTATTATTAGAGTTTTTACTATTAGACTCTAATGCGCCAATCTCCTCTGTTTTTAGTGTTACATATCTCATAATGAGATAAATGTACTCATATAATATCATTTAAACATAAATACGACATTATATTATTCTTATTACTTATTTAAAATGTTTTTATAAATGTCTCCAAGTATATATCGTTGAAAATTGCGGTAAGCTAATTGCTTTTGATTACCCTTTGAGTAAAAGCATGGTCATTTCCAATAACAGTAACATAGTATATACTTGGAGGATATTTATGTAATAGACAAACTGTAGTAGTATCAAAGGTTCTTTTGCTAAATAAAATTTGTCCCAATAAATTTATAATCTCAATTACTAGACCATCATGGGGTATTTTCTCCACTTCAATATTTATTTGTCCTTTAGTTGGATTTGGGAAAATCTTAATTTCTGGATGTTTGATCGTAATTTGATTTCCAACTGGAATGACAATTTTATATTCTTTATAAACTATAGTTTTTGATTCATCTTTTGATTTCGCAATAACTTTAATGATGCCTGGAGATACTGTAGTTAATAACCCATTGAGGTCAATATTTCCAATACCTGAAATATTTTCAACTGACCAATCAATTTCCTTGTTTGTTGCATCTTGTGGTGAAATTACGGCGTTCAGTAATAAACTACTACCAATACCTTTAATTGTGTCATTTTTTAAGAAATCCTGAATTGTTATAGATTCCACCGGAACGATCTGATTGGATATTGTAATTTGCAATTCCCCCTTAATTCCGGATCCATCAGTAGCAGTAGCTGTTGCTTTAACAGTCCCGTTTCTTTCAGCGGTCAGCAGTCCGAGGGTACTGATTGAGGCCCTTCCAGTTAAGTTGGTCACCGACCAGGTTACCGTTTTAGTAGTTGCATCATCAGGAAGCACGCTGGCCTGCAATTGAAGCGTTCCATTGTCAGTAATGATTAAGTTTCCAGATGGAGATGTAACCACAATAGATTCCACCGGAACGATCTGATTGGATATTGTAATTTGCAATTCCCCCTTAATTCCGGATCCATCAGTAGCAGTAGCTGTTGCTTTAACAGTCCCGTTTCTTTCAGCGGTCAGCAATCCGAGGGTACTGATTGAGGCCCTTCCAGTTAAGTTGGTCACCGACCATGTTACCGTTTTAGTAGTTGCATCATCAGGAAGCACGCTGGCCTGCAACTGAAGCGTTCCATTGTCAGTAATAATTAAGTTTCCCGATGGAGATGTAACCGCTATAGATTCCACCGGAACGATCTGATTGGATATTGTAATTTGCAATTCCCCCTTAATTCCGGATCCATCAGTAGCAGTAGCTGTTGCTTTAACAGTCCCGTTTCTTTCAGCGGTCAGCAATCCGAGGG
>Ga0209417_1001245_pt1 | contig 48284 bp, 40 predicted proteins | sample RifGroF2_FD_184002 | JGI IMG/M metagenome (GOLD analysis project Ga0209417, IMG submission 184002) | Groundwater microbial communities from Rifle, Colorado, USA - Groundwater F2 (SPAdes) (version 2) | ecosystem: Environmental > Aquatic > Deep subsurface > Groundwater | place: Rifle, Colorado...
CAGTATGCAATATTCAAATTCATTTATTCCGTTGGAATTCAAACATCCTGTCGATATTGACGATGCATGGCGTACCGAGCTTTGTTCCAGTTGCCATTCTCAACTGTATTAGCCAGGCACTATTGACAAATATTAAGTAATATTTTTTTGTGTTGAAGAAAATTAACTGCATTTTTGTTTAGTCAAAGAAATTTATGGTATTGAATTTGATTTGTAGAAATTAAAAAATTTAGAAAATATCCCGTAATCATTAAACACTTACAACTATGAACTACAAAAAAATTATTTTTTTAATTGGAATGGTGATTCTAACCATTGGACTGGTAACCGCTGAGGATTTTAAATATATTGGTGCTGCTAAATGTAAAATGTGTCATAACAAAGCAGATAAAGGCGAACAGTTTAACAAATGGGCTGCATCACCACATGCTAAGGCAATGGATCGTTTGAAAGGTGCCGATGCCACCAATCCAAAGTGTTTAAAATGCCATTCGACAGCTGCAAGTGTTGATCAGGCCTTGGTTGCGACAATTACAGTGGCTGAGGGTGTTTCTTGTGAATCTTGCCACGGTCCGGGTAGCGCTTATAAAGTTGCTACAACCATGAAAGATAAAACACTGGCAATGTCAAAAGGTATGATCATGCCTGACGAAAAAGTGTGTAAAAAATGCCACAACGAGCAAAGTCCAAATTACAAAGGATTCAACTTTAAAGAATATTCTGCAAAAATTGCTCACGACGATCCTACAACAAAATAAAAGCAGGTTTTTGAGACCTACTAATAGAAAATTCCTTTGTTTTAATTTAAAGCAAAGGAGTTTTTTTTGAATGGTATATCATTATGAGTTTTTATAGGTTATAGTTTGGTGTTTAAAATTGAAAAATCAGATAAATGAAAAAAATAATTTCTTTTATATCTTCAATGTTCTTCACTGTATTGCTTTTGATGATGTTTGCCATTTCAATAGCCTATGCAACATTTATCGAAAATGACTATGGAACAGATACCGCACAGGCATTAATTTATCAGGCATGGTGGTTCGAGCTTCTGCTTTTGGTAGGTGTGATCAATCTGACCGGAAGTGTAATCAGGTATAAGCTCGTTTCACGGAAAAAATGGGCTATTTTAATGTTTCACCTTTCATTTATCCTGATCATTATTGGCGCAGGAGTTACCCGCTATTTTGGATTTGAAGGCAGTATGCACATTCGCGAAGGTGAGTCAACAAATAAAATAGTATCTGAAGCGACTTATATCGATCTGAAAGCAACCATAAATGGCAATGAGGTTCGAAACACGACAAAAGTAAAATTTACTCCAAACACGAATAATAATTACAAAGAAACGATTCAGATCGGCGGAAAAGAAGTTATTGTCGAAAATGAAATATTTGTTCCCAATGCAACAGAAACATTTGTTCCCGATGCAAGTGGAAAGCCTCAGCCTTCATTGGTTCAACTGCCGGTTGAATCAGGTCAAAGTGGTTTGGATGCATTTACAGCGATAATTACTTCAGGAAGTGAAACTCGCAGAATCAACGTATTTGGTATTAATGGTGGCATCACCGAACCCGAAACTGTTTTAATAAATGGTGTTAATCTGAATCTTTCATATGGTTCTGTTGTACGTGAATTGCCTTTCAGCATTCATCTCCGCGATTTTCAACTCGAACGGTATCCCGGTTCGATGAGTCCATCATCCTATGCCAGTGAAATCACGTTAAAAGACCCTTCCTCTTCAGTTGAACGCCCGTTTCGGATTTTTATGAATAACATCCTGAAATATAAGGGATACCGATTCTTCCAATCTTCATTTGACAAGGATGAATTGGGAACCGTTTTGTCAGTGAATCAGGATTATTGGGGAACAATGATTTCCTATCTCGGATATCTTTTCATGACTTTAGGAATGGCATTTACTCTTTTTAGTAAAGGCAGCCGTTTTCAAACTCTTATTCGCCTAAGTTCAAAGCTTCAGGCAAAACGGCAAGCAGTTAAAATATTAGTAATTGGACTAATCCTTACCGGATTCAACTGGTCAGGCAATTCTGTTTATGGAGCTGTAAATTCTGCGGCAAAAGAAAAACACATTGATGCATTTGGTGAATTGTTAGTTCAGGATCATCAGGGACGAATCGAGCCTTTGAGTACTCTGGCATCCGATTTATTGCGAAAAATTGCAAAAAAGGATAACTGGGAAGGTATGTCGGCTGTTGAATTTTTCCTTGAAATGAGCGCTAATCCCGACAAATGGAAGACTGTGCCGCTGGTGAAAGTGGGTCATTCTGATTTAGCTAAGACTTTAGGCGCATCAAACGGATTCGTTTCGTTCAGGCAAATGTTTGATGAGGCAGGAAATTACCGGTTGAATGATATGGTGCAGCAAGCTTATAACAAAAAACAGACGCTGCGAAATAAGCTTGACAAAGAAATAATGAATGTTGACGAGCGCGTAAATATTTGCTACCAGATTTTTAAAGGCGATTTCTTAAAGATTTTTCCGGTACCAAACGATGAACGTAAAACCTGGGTGACATCTTCGACTCTTCCTCAAACCATGAAAAAGGAAGAAACTGATTTTGTAGGAAATATCCTGAATATGTATTACGAAAGCTATTTTCAGGCTGAAGCTTCCGGAAATTGGTCGAAACCTAATGAAAACCTGGGCTACATCAAAAAATTTCAGCGCACCTATGGTGCCGATATTATTCCTTCTTCGACCAAAATCAGCATGGAGATTTTGTATAACGAATGGAATATTTTCGGAAAACTGGCCAAAATATATGCTTTGCTTGGGTTTGTTTTACTCATCGTTCATTTTATGCTGATATTCAAGTCGGGTAAAGGACTTTCGAAATACATTAACATCGGAACGATATTGATAGCTGTTGCATTTCTTTGTTACACGTTGGGTTTAACCGCCCGGTGGTACATTTCGGGCCATGCACCTTGGAGTAACGGCTACGAAACGATGATTTATGTGGGTTGGGCTACCAGCCTTTCCGGATTCATTTTCATGAGGAAGTCACCGATTACCTTGGCAGTAACAACATTGTTAGCGTCGATTATTCTTTTTGTGGCCGGAATGAGCTGGATGAACCCTGAAATAACCAATTTGGTTCCTGTCCTGAAATCGTATTGGTTAGTTGTTCATGTGGCCATTATCACTGCCAGTTACGGCTTTTTTGCCATGGGGGCATTACTTGGAATGCTCAATCTTGTGCTGATGATTCTGAGAAACAAAAAGAACAATCAGAAAATCAGTTTTACCATTCTTGAAGTGTCGTATATCGTCGAAATGGCCTTGATCATTGGTCTTTTCATGCTTACTATTGGTTCGTTTATTGGCGGCGTTTGGGCCAACGAGTCATGGGGAAGGTATTGGGGCTGGGATCCGAAAGAAACCTGGGCATTGGTAACCGTTCTGGTTTATTCCATCATTCTGCACCTTCGGAAAGTTCCCGGATTAAAGAGTGCGCTGGGTCTAAACAGCCTTGCACTTTTAGGTTTAGGCGCGGTTTTAATGACTTTCTTCGGGGTGAATTATTACCTGTCGGGAATGCACTCCTATGGAGCAGGCGATCCTCCACCAATTCCAAATGCCTTATATGTTTCCATTGTAATCGTATTTGGCTTAATTGTGGGCGCCTGGTATGCTGAAGAAAAGAATGGAAACATTTCTGATCCTGACGATTTACCGTCAGAATGATTTGAAGCGGTACTGCATCTATAAATCAAAAACCCAATTAACTGAATTCTTGTTAATTGGGTTTTTTATTTGGGTGGATGATGGGATTTGAACCCACGACCCCTGGAACCACAATCCAGTGCTCTAACCAGCTGAGCTACAACCACCATGTTTAATTTTGAGGTTGCAAATATAGTATTATAATTTTTAGTTATGCAATAGTTTTAGCGATTTTTCGGAAAGATTTTTAATCGCTGAAATCGGTCTAAAGTTTGCTTTTATGTATTAGTCCGCCCTTTTCATTCAGGAGTAGTGAGAAACGAATTAGAGCCTCATCGCGAACAATTAATTCATATCCAACAATTTCCTCCTCACTTATTTCAATTGCATTCATCAATTCGCCATGTTGCTTGGCTTTTTCGAGGATGTGTTGAGGCGTAGTATTTATTGAAAGATTTTTTTTAAGATTAAGTAGTTTTCCCCTTGAATCAAAATGGGCAATGTGTTCGATATCGTCGTGATAAAACACCGCTTCATAAAAATCATCAGTCTGAAGCCATTCAATATTTATGGAATCTCCGAATTTTTCTGTAAAAGAGACTGTTACCTCTGAAGGCAATGAAACAGTTGAAAATTTAAAGATTTTGCTGAAAATATTCTTCATGAGTTCTCAAAATTATGATGGTTATAGGCTAGTTTATCTTTCAGACGGTTAAAAAGAATCTAATCATCTAAACTATAGACGGGAAAGTATGTAAATAGTAACGCTAAACAGAAGGAATTAATTATTGGAGTTAAATTTTTGCTTGTACATGTAAATGACTCGTGTTCTTGCTCTTTTCAATCGCATTTTCACAGCATCTTCACTAATTCGCAGAGTTTTAGCAATTTGTTTTATCGAAAGATTATCCTGGTATTTCATTAATAACAGAACTTTTTCCTCCGGGTGGATTAGCTCTAAAATAATAAGCAGGTTTTCATAACTTGCAACCTCAAAGTCAGCCTCTGATTCATCAATAATCTCAGGAATTTCATTGCTGTTGTTCCAGTTCGGATAGTGAAGTTTCTTTTTTAACCGTAGATAATCTATACAATAGTTGTAAGTTATTGAATAAAGCCATGAAGAAAATGAAGAGTTTCCTTTAAAACCGTGGATTTTTTCGTAAGCCTTGGTCAAAATATCATTTGCAAATTCTTCAGATAGTTTACTTTCTTTTAAAAAACTGAAGCATTTGTCTTTAACTTTTTTAAAATACCGGGTATAAAGCACTTCAAACAGCTCCTGATTGCCGGAGTCCATGAGCAGATGGACTATTTCTTCATCAGATTTGTGCTTATATTTAGTTTTTATTGCCATTTATAAGAATTGAGAATAAAAAATGTCAAAAAAAATCGAAAAAAAAAACAAAGTTGTGTTACTTCTTGTGAAACCTTCGTCACAATGGTAAATTTGACTGAAAGTTTTTTAAATTTGCAGTAAAAATAGAAGTTTTAGTTATATTATAAGTTAATCATTTTAGAGAAAACCAAAATTAAAAATTGAGTATGAAAAGTAAATTAATTATTGCTATTGCAGCAATGGGTATTGCAGTTTTATTTAGCTCTTGTGCTAAAGTTCCTCAAGCTGAAGTTGATGCAGCAACAGCTGCTATTCAGGAAGTTAAAGATGCAGGTGCAGACTTGTATGTTCCTGAAGCTTATCAGGCTTTGGTTGATTCAATGAAATCAGCTAACGAAAAAATCGAAGTTGCTAAAGCAAAATGGTTTCCAAACTACAAACCAGCTAAAGCTTTATTAACAGTTGTTAGCCAAATGGCAGTTGACACTAAAGCTAAATCAGAAGCTCGTAAAGTTGAACTGAAAGCTGAAGTTGAAGCAATGATCGTTGAAGTTAAAGCTTTGGTTGCTGAAAACACAGAATTAATTAAAAAAGCTCCTAAAGGCAAAGAAGGTAGAGAAGCTTTGGAAGCTATTAAAAGTGACCTCGCTGTAGCAGAAACAACTGTTACTGAAGTTGAAGCTCTTTTGGCTAATGGTGACTTGATTGGTTCTAACGACAAAATCAAAGCCGCAAAAGAAAAAGCTACTTCTATTAAAGCTGAATTGGAAGAAGCTATTGCTAAAAAAGGTGGAAAATAATAATAACTCTCTGGAGTTATTAAATTGAATACCCGGGGCTTTCCCCCCGGGTATTTTTTTAATACAAGATTAATGGTTTTTATAAAGAAGAAATTTAAGTGGATTATTGTCATCTTGTTATCAGTTACATTAATAACTATAACAACAAGTGTAATTATCGTTTCGCAAAAAGAGCTGCCTACCAATGATTTGAGAATTGCCCGCGAAGCCATAACAGAGGCCAAAGAGGCTGAGGCAAATCTGTATGCGGAAAAACTTTATAAAGAATCAGTACAATTGTATGATTCGGCAATGGTCAACTGGACGAAAGAAAATAACCGGTTCATTCTTTTCAGGAATTATACCAGGGTTATTAATTTCGCAAAAAAATCGAAGAAAGTGGCCGATGTAGCCAAGGAAGAATCAATTGAAAAGGCTGATAATTTAAGTAAGAATGTTGAAGCGGCGTTTGTTAGTCTGACAAAAAAAATAGATTTATATAAAAAGTTATTTAAGAATTTACCCTTGTCAAAATCAATTTATGATGCGCATAATAAATCTAAAAAGTTTTTAAGCGAATCAAAAATTGCTCACGAATCAGGTAAACTTAAAGACGCAGAAGTTCTATTTAAAAAGGCTGATATTTATATCAATCATGCCAATACTGCTGCAAGTAAAATGCTGCGTGACTATTTCAATAGTTATCCCCGTTGGAAAAGCCTGGCAAATGATGCCATTGCTGCTTCTAAAAACGGTAGTAAAGTGATTCTGGTTGATAAAGTAGCACATGTATTGTATGTTTATCAATCGGGCAAAGTTATTCGTAGTTACGATGTTGAGTTTGGCCCAAACTGGATGGCACATAAAGAACATGCTGGTGATAAAGCAACACCTGAAGGTAACTATCATATTTCGAAAAAAAAGGATGGTGGAAATACTACATATCACAAAGCCATGTTAATTGACTATCCGAATGCGGAAGACCGTGCTCGTTTTGCTCAGAAAAAGAAACAGGGACTTATCTCCCGTCGAACTGGAATAGGTAATCTCATTGAAATTCATGGCAATGGAGGACGTGGTTTTGATTGGACCAGTGGCTGTGTTGGAATGAGAGATCGTGATATTGATGATTTATATCGGATTGTTACTACAGGTACCCGCGTTACAATTGTAGGTTCAATAGAATCTCTTACAACAATTACCGGGGGTGTAGATTTTTAATAATTTGGAAACTTTTTCAATCAAGTTTGAGTTTCAGTTAGTAAGATTGATTTATAAAACAGGTTTAATAAAAATTCAAAGTCTATGATTCGTAATTTTTTTATTTATCTGGCAATTTTGGCTGTAGGGATTCTGTTTTTTGCATCAATGGTACTTTTTGCAATTCCTGCATTACAGGAATCGACATTGGTATTACCTGGGATTAAACAAAGTGAGTCTGGCAGTGCCGATGGCACTATTGATCGCGCATCTCTTGAAAAGGATATTAGTAAACTTCAGGCTAAACTGGATAAACTTACACCTGCAGATGCATATATAATTATAAATACTTCTGAGAACCATTTTTATTTATATAAAGGAAAGCAAATGATCCGTCATGGGTTGTGCTCTACCGGGAAAAATGAACGATTAGTTTCTGAAGAAAGAAATAAGGAATATGTGTTTTTTACACCCCAAGGAGTTAAAACAGTCAAAGGGAAACAAAAAAATCCGGTTTGGGCTAAACCTAATTGGGCTTTTATCGAAGAAGGATTACCAATACCACCTCCCGGAGATGCATCTCGTTTTGAATCCGGAACACTGGGAGCTTATAAACTTACGCTTGGAGATGGGTACATGATTCATGGTACTATTTATAAGAGGTTTATCGGTCAAAGCGTGACTCATGGCTGTGTTCGGATGCTTGATGAGGATTTGGAGGCTGTATACAATACATTGCAAGTCGGTTCAAAAGTTTATATTTATTAGTATGAAGAATCATTCAGATGAAGGCTTTGATAGCCTGTTCGAGAAGAAAAGCAATGGGGCAAAGAATTTTGCGATAGTATTTTTTATAATCGTTATAGGGTTAACGTCTGTTTATACTTATTTGTCAGTTGGAGTAGTTCGGGATCGGATGCAGGTGGCGAAATCTCAGGTTGAAGGTGCAGTTTCCGTTGATCCTTCTTTGATCGATTTGATGAAACAAAAGGCTTGGGTTGAATCGCTTATTAAAATGGCAGCAGGTGATTCGGTCGGTTTGTCGATAGATTTGGAGCAGCTTACGATTCAGTTGGAATTGAAAGGTGTTGTGGTTATGAAATCGAAAATTCGGGATTACTCAACTTCAGGTTTTTTTAGACGTATGGATGGAAATGTGTATTTCAGTACGTTTGGAAGCCCGCTTACGATTGTGAAATTTGAATCATCTATCGAAAAAAATCCATTCAAAGTTGTTATAGCGCCTAAAAACGAAGCAGAGGCTGAAGCAGCTGTGGCAAAAAAAGATTCTGTTCCGGATGAAAACGTTTTTTGGACCGTAAAATTTGATCGTGATTTTGAATTGAATATTCAGGGAATTGATTCAATTGCTGAAGCACAGTCGAAATACAAATTAGGCAAAGGTTTTGAATTTGAAAGAGACTTAAGAAATATTGCTAAGTCCTTCGAGCATATTTTAAAATTTTCTAAGCCAGTTTATACTCCTGAAATATTGATCAGTATACCCGAAAATGAAGCCAAAGCCATTCTTCGGGCATTACCAAGGAAAGCTTTGGTAACTATTCGGATTTAGGGTTTTGGTTATCGCTAAATTTAAAAAGGAAACCGGGAAAAAGCATTGTACAATGATTTTTCCCGGTTTTTTGTATTCAAAAATTGATAAGTTTATGCTATTGACTAATTTTGGAAGACATGACCAATAGAATAAGTATTTCAGGATTTATTTTGGCCGGAGGAAAAAGCAGCCGGATGGGAACTGATAAAGCATTGTTGACATTTCAGGGAAAACCTTTGCTGGAACACATGATCAAATTGATTAACCCTTTTTGTAATAACATTGCCATCAGTGGGCAGAATCCCGATTATTCCATTTTTGGCATTGAGATGGTTCCTGATTTGTATTCGGGTTGTGGTCCTATAGCTGGTGTATATTCCTCGTTGAATCATTCGGAATGCGATTGGAATCTTCTTGTTGGTGTAGATGTCCCTTTTGTCAATGAAGAATTATTTCTTTCCTTGATTTCAAACATCGGTGAATATGATTGTATTATTCCGGAGCATACTTCCGGAGTTGAACCTTTAATCGGAATCTACCACAGGCGGGCATTGCCTGTAATAGAAGAAATGATAAAAGCTGGTGATTTTAAACTTAGCGAGCTTCTCTCGAAACTAAATACCCAGTATCTGGATTGCAACAACCTGATCAAAAAATATCCCCGGTTGTTTATGAATATTAACCGGCTGGAAGATTACCAGTCCATTTGACTTTTATCCTGAATTTCTGAAATTGAACTTCATTTTTCGGAGAGAGAGGAAAGCTTTTACTACTTTTGAATTAAATTAAATTGCATGTCACAGATCTTATTTTTAATCATCATTGGCCTGCTATTGGCCGATTTTATTTTTGAGCGATTTCTCGAATTTCTGAATTCAACACAATGGAGCGACCAACTTCCGGAGGAAGTAAATGATATCTACGACGAGAAGGAATACCAAAAGCAACAAGCCTACGAAAAAGTAAATTTCCATTTTTCGATGGTTAGTTCATCATTCAGTTTTGTTGTAATGTTGATAATGTTTTTACTTGCCGGATTTGCATGGGTAAACGGTTTGGCGCTGTCTGTTTCAGTAAATCCTATCCTAACGGCATTGGTATTTTTCGGAATTTTGATGTTGGCATCCGATCTTCTTACAACACCTTTTTCAGTCTACGATACATTTGTTATTGAGAAAAAATTTGGATTCAATAAAACCACTCCAAAAACTTTTGTGCTCGATAAATTAAAAGGATACCTGCTAGGAGCAATCATTGGTGGCGGCCTTTTAGCCCTGATCATTTACTTGTATCAACTCACCACCAGCAGTTTCTGGATTTATACATGGATTGTTATCACTGGATTTTCAGTATTTATGGTGTTGTTTTATTCCAACCTCATTGTTCCGCTATTTAATAAGCAAACTCCGCTTCCTGAAGGTGAATTGAAGACGGCCATCGAAGATTTCGCGGGCAAAGTGGGCTTTAAACTCGATAATATTTATGTGATCGACGGCTCCAAACGATCTACCAAGGCAAATGCCTATTTTACCGGATTTGGTTCTAAAAAACGTGTGGTTTTGTACGATACATTGATCAACGATATGACTACCAATGAACTTGTTGCGGTTTTGGCACATGAGATTGGGCATTACAAAAAACACCATGTTTTGTGGAGCTTGTTGCTGGGTATTTTGCAAACCGGAATCGTTTTATTCATCTTTTCATTATTTGTTGGTAGTCCGGAACTTTCAGCAGCATTAGGCGTTGAAACGCCCAGTTTCCACATCGGATTGATTGCTTTTGGAATATTGTTTTCTCCAATTTCAATGATTACCGGATTAGCCATGAATATCTTTTCCAGAAAAAATGAATATCAGGCCGATGCTTTTGCTGCTAAAAATTTCGATGGCAAAGAATTGGCTTCGGCCCTTAAAACGTTGTCGGTAAAAAATCTTAGCAACCTTAGGCCACACCCGGTTTATGTGTTTTTTCATTATTCACATCCAACCCTTTTACAAAGATTAAAGGCATTAAAACGATAATGTAGAGACGTTGCATGCAACGTCTCTACGAACAATAAAATTATGAAAGCAGAACTAATTACGATAGGCGACGAAATTTTAATCGGACAAGTTGTTGATACCAACTCGGCCTGGATGGGGCAACAGTTGAATCTTTTGGGAATTGAAGTGTATCAGGTCACATCCATTCATGATGATCATGACCATATTCTGAAAGCTTTCGCTGAAGCCGAACAAAATGCCGATTTGATATTAATTACCGGTGGATTGGGGCCAACAAAGGACGATATTACCAAAAAATGCCTGTGTGAGTATTTCAATACCGAACTTGTTTTATATCCTGAAGTTCTTGATCATGTTCAGTCACTTTTGTCATCCAGAAATGTCGTCATTAATGAGTTGAACCGCGATCAGGCATTGTTACCTGCCAGTTGTACTGTGTTGCATAATTCGGTAGGAACAGCCTCCGGAATGTGGTTCGAACGGAATAATACCATCTTTGTCTCGATGCCCGGAGTGCCTTTCGAAATGGAAGCCATTATGACTGAAGAGGTTTTTCCCCGGCTGGTTAAGCTTGGAATTTCTCAGTCGATCGTGCATAAAACCGTATTGACCATAGGTTTACCTGAATCGATGCTTGCCGAAAAAATTGAAAAGTGGGAGAGTGCCTTGCCGGAATATATTAAACTTGCCTATTTGCCAAGCCAAATGATGGTTCGGCTGAGGCTGAGTGGATACGGAACCGACGAAGCGGCAATTATAACTGAAATTGATAAGCAAGTAAACGAGCTCCTTACTATTATTCCTGAATCGGTTTTCGGGTTTGACAACGAAAATATGGGAATAGTTATTGGCCGGATGCTGGGGAAATCTGGCCAAACCATGGCTGTAGCCGAAAGTTGTACAGGAGGAAGTATTGCTCAGTTCATTACTTCCAATGCCGGAAGTTCGGCCTATTTTAAAGGTGGAGTGGTGGCTTATTCGAACGAAATTAAAAACAGGCTACTGAGTGTTCCGATGGAATTGCTTGAATCATTCGGAGCGGTGAGTCAGGAGGTTGCAGAGGCGATGGCTGCTGGGGTTCAAAAGGCTATGAATGCTGATTATTCAGTTGCAACAACCGGAATTGCCGGGCCAGATGGAGGATCGGACGAAAAACCGGTGGGCATGGTTTGGATTGCGGTTGCCGGACCTTCCGGAGTGACAAGCAAAAAATATATATTTAAGCATAACCGTGAACGGAATATAATACGGACCACACATACCGCGTTAAATCTTTTACGTACACTGATTTTAACCGATAATTCTGCTTCAAAATGAAACGAAAAATAGTAATCATCGCCGGGGTATTGGTCTTGGTAATTGGAATTCTGGCAGCATTGCCGTTTTTGTACAAAGACAAGCTGCTAGCCAGGGTCAAAACTACCTTGAACAGCCAGATCAATGCGAAAATTGATTTTACTGATTTTAACTTGTCGGTGTTTGCCCATTTTCCGAAGGTTAAAATGGAATTACAGAACCTTAGACTGGTTGGAATTAATGAATTTGCCAACGATACGATTTTATCTGCGAATTCCATTTCTACCGATATTTCATTAATGGAACTGATCAGTAGCAAAAGTCTTGAACTGAAAAGCCTGATCATTGACAATCCTAAAATTCAGCTTATTGTCAACAAATCGGGTGCGGTAAACTGGGATATTGCCAAAGCTTCCGAATCGGCTGCAATGCCAGCGGGAACTACTGCGGCAAGTCCGGAAGATGTTTTCAAAATGAAGCTAAATGATATTCAGGTGAATAACCTGAACCTGTTGTACGACGACCGTGAAATGCCTATGAAAGTTTGGGTGAAAAATACCAACGTGAGCTCGACAGGTGAAGTTGCCGGAACACTTACCACTTTTGACTTAAAAGGCGAAGCTGCCGAATTTATATTCGAGTATGATTCGGTTCAGTACATTTCGAAGACCAGGCTGAAAGCGGAAACCTTACTGAAAGTGGATTACGATAAAATGAATTTTGTCTTCGATCACGGGAAGCTTTGGATAAACAATCTGCCTTTGGAAGTAAATGGTTCATTTGCGATGCCCACCGACAGCATGTTTTTCGATCTGGCTTTCAGGAGCGAAAAAAGTGATTTTGCTACCATCCTGGCATTGGTACCTGCCGATTATCAGAAATACCTCGAGAAAGCTATTATCACCGGTTCTGCCGAGTTTAAAGGGTCAGTTAAAGGATTGTATTACAATGAGATTTATCCTGCAATTGATATTTTGCTGGCTGCCAGCAATGCTAGTTTCAAATACCAGGATTTGCCTGAAAGTATTCAGGATATTCAGGTTTCGGCACAAATTACCAAACCCGAAGGGGACTTGAATTTGCTGAAAGTAAATGTGGAAAAGGCGCACGCATCCATTAAAAACAATCCGATCGACTTACGTTTGTTGGTGACCGAACCGATGACCGATCCAAATATTGATGCTTCGTTTGCCGGAACTATTGATTTTGCTTCGCTCAAACAAGCGCTTCCAATCGACAGCCTTGATATTACCGGAATAATGAAAGCTAAAATGCAACTGGCAGGGCGAATGTCGTCAATTGAAAAACAGGAATATGAGAAGTTTCAGTCGAATGGTGAAGCAACCATTCAGAATTTCAGGATCGAAAGCAATCAATTGACTAAGCCGCTTGAAATTAGCCAGGGACAGGTAAAAGCGGACACCAAACAAATTAATATTGAAAAACTGGATGGAAAAATAGGGCAGAGTGATTTTTCCATTCGGGGAGGTGTGAGCAACTACCTGGCCTATATTTTCAAAAATGGTGTGCTGAAAGGTGATTTTAACCTGAAATCAGCTTTTATGAATTTTTCCGAGTTGTCGAATATTCAGAAACCGGTAAAAAAGGCTATCGAACCACAAGCTGAAGCAAAAGCTGCACCTGCAACTCCGACGGATTCCGTGACAGCCTTTCAGGTTCCGGAGAAGCTTGATTTAAGTTTTCAGTTAGTGATTCAAAAAGCCATTTACGATAAAATGCCCATCAATAACATCAACGGACTTGTGAGGGTGAAAGATCAGAAAATGGACCTGACCAACTTAACGATGGAGATGTTGCAAGGGAAATTAGCGATTAATGGCTCATATACCAGTAACAACAAGAACAAGCCGCTTTTCGATTTTAAGCTGAACATGGAAAATATCGATATCCCAACAGCTTATCAATCGCTCAGCACATTCCGGCATTACCTGCCCATTGCCGCCAAAAGTCAGGGTAAAATATCAACTCAGTTTGGCCTTTCAGGAGGAATGAATGAAAAAATGAATATTATCCCAACCAGCCTGAACGGATTGGGTGTTTTTAATACCCAAAACCTGATGATTATTGATTCTCCGGTATTTGACCAAATTCGGGGAATCATTAAGAAGGAGAAGCTTAAAAACGTGAAGGTTGATGATTTTACAGCCAAATTCCAGTTTGAGAACGGTCAGTTGAAACTGAATCCATTTAAAACAACCATTGCTGACCAGCAAACAACCATCTACGGAAATTTGTCGGCGGCACGCGAAATAAACCTGAACATGGATTTTGTGGTTAACCGTGAAGATTTGGGCGCCGATATCAATAAAGGACTGGATATTTTGCCTGGGTCGCAAAACATCAAAATGGTGGAAGCTTCGGTAATTCTTAAAGGCTCGTTAACCAAACCCGAAGTTTCGCTCGATTTGAGTAAAGCCCGTGCCCAGATTGAGCAGCAGGTAAAAAAAGCTTCGGTTGAAGAGCTTAAAGGATCGGTGAAGAAAATCGGGGATGAACTAAAAAAGCTGTTTAAATAGAAAGCCCCTCTAAATCTCCCCGAAAGGGGAGACTTTTGGGTATTGGTTGTTCTGAACGTTTTAGCTTTTTTAAATACCTGTTTCAAATTATAGGAATAAATCTTCGAATACAGGATCTTTAAGCCCCCTCTTTTGGAGGGGGTTTGGGGGAGGCCACGAACGGCCAAATACTCCACATCGCTGCAACAAAATAGGTAATTCCAGTTACGAATAAAGCGGTTTGCAGGCTGAAGGTATCAGTAAGGTAACCCAAGACAGGACCAACAGCCGCAAAAATGATGCGAATTTCAAAATTCCGGATTGAAAGGATCGTGGCCCTGACTTTGGAGTCGGTAAATTGATTGATCTGATCTTTCAGTACAGGAGTTGCAATTCCGCGTATCATGTAAAAGCCAAATAGAATGGCAATTCCAGCCAAACTTATTTCTAAAGAGGTCAGTATAAATCCGAGAGAAATAAAAATTACTATTAGTAGTAAAGTAATACGCTGTCCAAGCAATTTCTCGATACGATAGGCATGCATGGAGAAAACCCCGGCGGTAAGATTGAGCAAAGTCCAGAGAATTCCAAATACTGAAACCGGTACTCCGGCTTTCTGAAAATAGGGCTGTACAAACCATGCGTAAGTTAAAGTGGCGGCACCTGTAAACGATGAAATCATAATAGCACTTCTCATTTCAGGTTGCTGGTAGGTCAGTTTTACGATGGAGAGAATTTCCTTCATTTTCAAATGAGTCCGTTCCAAAGCATGTTTGGGTTCCTGAAGGAAATAAGCTGCCGGAATTCCGATAGCAGCCACTACTATCTGAAAATAATAAGGTGTTCGCAAACTGATTGTAGCCAGTAATCCACCAGCAACACCAGCAAGAGCTTCGGCAAAATTGCCTGAAGAGGTAATCCGGCCTTCATGTTTGATGTATTCATCTTCCCGGTTTTCGGCTTTGAGCGAATCGTAAAGCATGGCCGAGTCGGCGCCGGAAACGAAACTGAACCCGATGCCCAGAATAATTTCAGCAACCACAAAACTGGAAAACATACCTGAAAAACTGTAGATTAAAATCCCGATAGTTCCCATTATTGCTCCAATTAGAAGTGTTTTCCGACACCCCCAAACATCGGCCAGGTACCCGGATGGCAGTTCGGCAGCCACCATGGCGATGGAATAGATGGATTTTAACATGAATATCTCTGACATGCTCAAGCCGTTCTCCTGGTAAAACAGAACAACGATGGGCATCACCAGATTAAACCATTTGGCGATTTTAATCAGGTATAACTGAATTGTATTTTTTGGAAGTAATTTCAGCATAGATTCGGTGTAAAAATAGAAAATCTAATCGTTTCAAGTTTCCGGATAAGTACGAGGAAGATTTAATTTCATGAAGGCTTAAAATCTAATTTATATTATTGTTCCGCTGATTGATTTTGTCAATTAATAACTAAAAGTCACAAAAAATAAGGAAAACGGAATAAAAAAGATAAGAACAGCTTCAAAATAGTGAATCTGTTGTTATTTTTATGCGTGAAAATGAAATAATTTGACAATTCTGATTTAATAACTAATATAAGTACTGAAGTAATGAAACTATTTATCCCCCAAAATTATGAGCCTTTACTCGATGTCAACCAGACTGAAAAGGCGATTAAACTTGTAAAAGACAGTTTTCAACAAGACCTCGCGTCGGAATTAAGGCTACGTCGTGTTACCGCCCCTTTGTTCGTAATGAAAGGTACAGGAGTTAACGATGATCTGAATGGAATTGAACGTCCTGTATCTTTTCCGGTTAAAGAATTAGACGATAACATCGCTGAGGTGGTTCATTCGCTGGCAAAATGGAAACGTATGACTTTAGCCGATCTGAAAATTGACTATGGATACGGACTTTATACCGATATGAATGCCATTCGCCCGGATGAGGAACTTACCAATATTCATTCGCTTTATTGCGATCAGTGGGATTGGGAAAGGGTAATTTCGAAAGAAGAGCGAAATCTTGATTTTCTGAAAAAGATTGTCCGTAAAATATATTCGGCATTTTTACGAACTGAGTTTATTGTTACCGAAAATTTTCCGCAGATAAAACCAATCCTTCCTGAAGAAATTACTTTTATTCATTCAGAAGAACTGGAAGAGCTTTATCCGAAGCATACTGTCAAGGAACGGGAACACGAAGCTGCAAAAATGTATGGTGCAGTTTTTATTATTGGTATTGGTGGAGTACTTCCGGGAGGAGAGAAACACGATGGACGCGCTCCCGATTATGACGATTGGACAACTCCCACCTTTGGAAACCGAAAAGGATTGAACGGTGATATTTTAGTCTGGAACCCTGTTATGGAGACATCACTCGAACTGTCATCAATGGGAATTCGGGTAGATAAGGATGCCTTGCTGAAACAATTGAAAATAACCGGAACGGAAAGCCGCAAGGATTTATACTGGCATAAACGGTTATTAAACAACGAACTTCCACTTTCGGTAGGAGGTGGTATTGGTCAATCTCGTTTATGTATGTATTTCCTCAGGAAGGCACATATCGGTGAAATTCAGTCGAGTATATGGCCCGAGGAAATGAAAGCAATTTGCAAGAAAAACAAGATTGAACTGATCTGAAAATGGTGTAATGAAGGTAATTTCAGATCACCTTAAAGTGATTGCAGGTTTCTTAAGGATTTTGTCCACATTCGTGGGGTAAGGTTAACAAAATTTGATATATTTGCACCCGCTAAAAAGGATGTCTCGGTAGCTCAGCTGGATAGAGCAACGGCCTTCTAAGCCGTAGGTCTTGGGTTCGAATCCCAACCGGGATACTAAAAAGCCGCTATTTGTGCGGCTTTTTTAATGTGTTGTCTCATTGGAAGAAAACAATAAATAAAAGTTCAGGAATCCTTGAATTTATTCATGAACCAATAACGTTTTCGGTAAGGCAAAATAGAATGTTGAACCTCTATTAGGTACAGATTCAAGCCAGATTTTTCCTCCAAGTAATTCTCCAAGGTTTTTAGTAATGGCCAGGCCTAAACCGTTGCCTCCATATTTTCGCGATGGTGAAGCTTCAACTTGTCTGAAACGGTCAAAAACCTTTTCATGAAATTCTTTCGCAATGCCAATTCCGGTATCTTTTACATGAAACTGTATAGTTTGATTCGTCAATTTTACACCAATCTCGATGTACCCTTTTTCTGTAAATTTTAAAGCATTCCCAACAAAATTGATGAGTACCTGCTTGATTCTCATCTCATCGCTGATTAAAATAATATTATCCAAATGAGTGTTAGAGGCTAATCTTAATTCGATATTCTTGGAATTGGCTTTATAAGAGTATTCTTTCTGTATCTCTGAAATCAGCTTTTGTGCATTCACTGGCATTTCCACCAGTACAATCTGGCCTGCTTCAATTTTTGAAATGTCAAGCACATCATTAATAATTGCAAGCAAATTATTTCCACTCGAATTAATCAAATCAGCAAATTCGCTTCTCATTAATGGATCCAAATCAGACTCGGTCAGTAAATCTGAAAAACCAAGAATACTATTTAGCGGTGTGCGGATTTCGTGTGACATATTGGCCAAAAAAGCTGATTTTAAACGATCGCTTTCTTCAGCTTTTTCTTTGGCTGTTATCAGTTCCTTTTCCATCTTCTTTCGCTCGCTGATGTCTTCACTCAGAATAATGAAATTGGTGGTTTTACCTTCCTTATTTTTGATGGGAGAAATAAGAACTGACTCCCAGTATTTTTCCCTGTTTTTTTTTCGATTCAGGTGGTCACCTCTCCATTCCTGGCCTGCAAATAGATTATTCCAGATTTCAATATAGATATGATCCGGAGTATGGCCTGGTTTAAGTATCCTGACCACTTTCCCAATTAATTCGTTTATGGAATAGCCTGATACAGTAATAAACTTTTTATTCACATATTCAATAATTCCTTCGGTGTTGGTTATGATTACAGAAGCTGGGTTTTGTTCAATGGCAACTGAAAGTTTTTGTATCTGGAGATCGGCTTTTTTCCGGTCGGTAATATCTTCTTTAATAGCCAGGAAATTGATAATTTCACCCGATTCGTTGCGTATAGGCGAAATCAGAACCGATTCCCAGAAAAGCTCTCCATTGCGTTTTCTGTTTTGAATTTCATTCCGGTATTCGTTTCCTTCTCTGATGGTTTTCCACAGTATTTCATATTCCTCCTGAGTCGTATATCCGGACTGAAAGATACTGGGATTTTTACCGACAATCTCTTCAAAAGTATATCCGGTTATTTCAGTTAATTTTGAATTTGCATATTCAATGTTACCTTTTGTGTCGGTAATAATAATGCTTGCCGGACTTTGTTCGATCCCTTTCGAAAGTTGAATTAATTTTTGTTCAGTTTGTCTTTGTCTGGTGATATCGTGGCCCACCCCAACCAATCCTATGATTTCGCCGGAATCGTTTGTTAAAGGAACTTTTGATGTGGAAAAATATTTTTCTTCTCCTTTAGCATTTTTAATTAGTTCAATTTTATTAAAGATCGGTTTCCCTGATTTAACTACTGATACATCATCAGGATAGGTTTGAAAAGCAAAGCCTAAATCGAATATTTCCTTATCTGTTTTACCAAAAATTTCTTTTTCGTCGCTAAATCCCATTAATTCCAAATCAGCTTTATTCGAAATGATTTTCCTACCTGAAGTATCTTTCACATAAATTAAATCAGGAATGTTATCGATAAGAGTCCTTAATAGAATTTGTTCATCGGCAATTGTTTTCTCTGTTTTTTTCCGTTCGCTGATATCACGGACAATATTCATGATCGCAATCTGATTGTTGTAATGTATGGGAACAATAATGATATCAACAAATATCGTATGACCGTCTTTATGTTTAAGCTCTGTTTCAATATTGACATGTTTATTTCTTTTCAGCGAATCTATTCTTTTTGAAAAGGTATGATTTTCAACATTTAATTCGACATCGAACACATTGAGCATTAAAAATTCTTCCTTGGTATATCCCAGCATTTCGGATGCTGCTTTGTTTGCTTCAACAAAATTGCTCACTGTTCCATCCGAATTGATTACAAAGATGGATATGCCATCCTTATTGGCATCAAAAATGCCATAATATTTTGATTCACTGTTCTTAAGAGCTTCATTAAACAGCTTTCGCTCGGTTATATCGCGAACAACATTAACAATCAGGTTTTTTTCAAATGATTCAAGCTGATAATAAGTGCTTTCAATGATTCTGGTCTGGTTTTTATTATTTCTGATTGTCCGTTCAATCGGTTTCCCAAATGATTTTGAGCGACGCGACTCAAGCATTTGTTCAATATTTTCCTTTAGAAATTGGTAGGATTCCTGATTCTTTTCGTGAGGCAAAACAAATTTAAACTGAAAATCCCATACCGGAACACCTATATAATCTTTTCTTCTGCATCCTGTTATAATTTCTAAGCTTTGGTTCATTTCAACAATCAAACCCTTATCATCCATAATTAGAATGCCATCAGCCGATTTCTCAAATACAGCGCGAAATTTATCTTCATCCGGGACCAATGCTTTTTCTGATTGATGACTATCTGTTTTTATTTTCTTCCGGAGTTTCTGGCTTAATTTCAATAACGATTGTATCTGAAGTTTAAACATTAGATCGTCAACAGGAAATTTGAGAATGGAATCAGCTTCTGAACCTGAAATTTCTCTTGCAAAATGCTGAAAAACTGATTCTGTTCCGGTTAGTATAACGGGAATGTGTGCTGTTAAGTCATTTTGCTTCAGTTCTTTTAGAATTTCAATGCCTTTTGCATCCGAAATTTCCAAATGAATAAAAATGATGTCTGGTTTTTCACTTACAATTGTGGTTAATATACTTGATCCGGATTCCTCATGCAGGATTATCGCCTGATTATCAAATTTCAGGAGACAGTTTTTTAGAGTAATGACATTTTCAATATTTGGATCCGTGATTAAATATTTACTCATATTTATTCTTTATTCTGGTAAACCGGTTTTACTTTGCGGCAAACTAAAAGTAAAAGTACTGCCTATTCCCAAGGTGCTTTCAACCCAGATTTTACCTCCAAGATTTTCAATAAAATCCTTGCATAATATCAGTCCTAAGCCAGTTCCCTGTTCATTCTCAGTTCCAAGCGTATTTTTTGGTTTGTTTATCTCAAAAAGAGTTGCCAGTTTATTTTCCGAAATTCCAATGCCTGTATCAGTAATTGATGTCAGTATTTCCTGATCGTTTTCAGAAATTGTTACGCTGATTTTGCCTTTTTTATGGGTAAATTTGATTGCGTTTGAAATCAGGTTTCTAAGCACCAAATCAATCATATTCCGATCTGTAAAGATGTTGTAGATTTGTTTTTGTTTAAAGCTAACTTCTAATTCTTTATTTTGAATTGCGCTTTCAGCCAATATTAACGATTCTGATATCTGTTTGTTTAAACTAAGCCATTCGGGAGCGAAGTTGTTGCCCTTAGTTTGGTTTTTTGACCAAAGGAGTAAGTTCTCAACCAGTTTGAAAGCGTGATTTCCTGCACTTTCAATGGTTTTTAATCCTTTGATAAACGTGGCATCATCCAGATCATAATAGTTTTGAAGCATTAACTCTGAGAATCCCATGATAGCGTTAAAGGGACTTTTTAGATCATGGGCAATGATAGAGAAAAACTTGTCTTTGGTAAGGTTGAGTTTTTGAAGTTCTTTTGCCTGGTCTTCAAGAAGTAATTCCTCATTCTTCCGTTTGGTTATTTCTGAAATATAGGCAATATAACCCTTAATCTCCTTGTTTTCCTTTTTTAAAGGAATGATGGAATATTCCAAATAACAAATTCCTTCTCTGGAGGTATGAAATAATTGCTGCCTTTTGACCAGGTTAAAATCGAACTTAGCTACATATTGGGCGGTTTCCCCTGCTCTGATTTGTGCAATTGCAGTTTGTGGTAAGTTGGGATCAGCAAATAAATCAAATCCAACAATGGTTTCTATATTATTGATGCCAAACAAGTCTAGACTTGCCTGGTTTACATCCTGTAGCAAACCATTGGCATCGAACAGTTCAATTGATATTGGCGATTGTCGGAAAATATCCATGTACGTTGGACATTCCAGACTCGGGTTGGTATCCGTAACTTTTATGCTCTCAGCATCCATACTTTAATTTGCAATTTTGAAATAAATCATCTGAAACTACCCATATTAGTAGGGTGGATTTTACGATTAGCAAGATAAGAATTTTAATATCTTTTGCGGAGCTTTTTTTACGCATTTGATTATTGAAATTATGAAACTCAAAAATGGATAAGAAAAACTGAGTTTAAGAAATTTACTGATAGTACAGGATACTTGAAAAAATTTCATAACTATATTTGAATCGATAACAATTTAATTTCATTCAACAGTAATCTTGAGCAACAAGCATTGAACATCAAATAAAACCAACACTAATAGCTTTTTATACAATTTTCCCAATGAATAAGTATATATCCTGCAGATTAATGTTACTAATCACGACTTCTGCATTAATCGTTTTGGTATTCACATTCAACAACGCCTCCGGACAAAAAAAAGTTCAACAACCCGGTTGGCCGCAAATTACCAAAGAAGCAAAACCGTGGAGCCGCTGGTGGTGGATGGGAAGCGCCGTCGATCCAACCAATCTGAAAGACGCCATGGAAGCCTATTCCAAAGCAGGACTGGGCGGATTGGAAATCACCCCGATTTATGGGGTACATGGCTATGAAAACCGCTTCATCAAATTTCTGTCTCCTGAATGGGTGAAAAATCTGGAATATACGCTTCAGGAAGGAAAACAACTTGATTTGGGCATTGACCTGGCGATGGCTTCAGGCTGGCCTTTTGGAGGTTTGTGGGTAACACCCGACGATGCCTGCAAATACATGAGTGTGCAATCGTATGCACTGATCAGGGAAGGAGAACAACTTCAGGAGAAAGTGACGATGGAACAGGAGCCGATGCTTCGTTCCATCAGTCGCAAGAATCTGGATATTTCGCAGTTGAAATACCCGGTCAGTGCGAACGATGACAGTCTCCAAAACTGGGCGATCGATCAGGTTCGCTATACAATGAATATGCCGTTGCAAGCTTTGATGGCTTATTCCAACAAGGGAGACATCCTGAACCTGACAGCGAAAGTTGATCCTGAAGGAAAGCTTAACTGGACAGCGCCCGCAGGTATCTGGAAAATATTTGCCGTTTTTGAAGGTTGGCATGGCAAAATGGTTGAACGCGCTGGTCCGGGTGGCGAGGGCGATGTAATCGATCATTTTTCGGACAAAGCCATTGATAATTATCTGGGTCATTTTACTACTTCGTTTGCCGGGCACGACATTAGCGGATTGCGGGCTTATTTCAATGATTCATACGAAGTGGACGATGCGCGTGGTGAAGCCAATTTCACCCCGCTGTTGTTCGACGAATTTCAGAAGCGGCGTGGCTACGACCTGCGCGAATACCTTCCGGCATTATTGGGTCAGGATACTGATGAATACAATCAGCGCGTATTGTGTGACTATCGCGAAACAATTTCGGACCTGATTTTGGAGAAATATACGCAACGCTGGCATGATTGGGCAGCAAAAGGCGGAAAAATAATCCGTAATCAGGCACACGGCGCCCCCGCCAACATTCTTGATTTATACGCTGCTGCCGATATTCCTGAAACCGAAGGCGAAGACATTGTGAAAGTGAAAACCGCTTCGTCGGTGGCTCATGTTATCGGCAAAAAACTGGCTTCGTCCGAATCGGCTACGTGGTTGAAGGATCATTTTGAAGCCTCACTTTCCGATGTGAAACAGGCTATAGACTTGTTCTTGTTGGCCGGAATCAACCATGTTTTTTACCACGGAACAACCTTTTCGCCGCAGGATGCCCCCTGGCCGGGCTGGATGTTTTATGCCGCGGTTCATTTCGGGCCAACGAATTCGTTCTGGAACGATTTCGGAACCCTAAATACCTACATTGCACGCTCGCAATCGTTTCTTCAGGCCGGAAAACCCGACAACGACATTTTGCTCTATTATCCGATTTCTGACGAATATGCCGTTCGTGGTAAATCGATGTTGCTCCATTTTGATGGTGCGGCCAAAGGTTCGTCGGTTCGCCAGTCGGCTGAATACCTTTTCGGGAAAGGATATGCGTTCGATTATATTTCCGACCGTCAGATTGTCCAACTCGAAACCACTTCAGGAAAAATACTGACTGGCGGAACAAACTACCAAACCATTTTGCTTCCTCAGGTGAAACTCATTCCGGTTGAAACATTCGCCAAAATATTGGATTTGGCCAAAAGCGGTGCAACGGTTCTGATGGAAGAACTTCCTAAAGATGTTCCCGGATTAGGAAAATTGGCCGAACGGCAGATTTCATTTCAGGAATTGAAAAAATCACTGAATTTTGTGAAGCAAGCCGGAAGTACGGTTCAAAAAGCGAAGGTTGGCAAAGGACAAATTCTGGTGGGCAATCTTTCGGAAATACTTGTTCAGGCCAAAATCCGCCACGAAATAATGATCGACCATGGGTTGCAATGCATTCGCCGGACGGATGGAGCCAATACAACTTATTTTATTGCCAATCGCGGAGCCGAAACGATTGACGGAATGATTTCGCTCGATACCGAAATAGGATCAGCTGTTTTGTACTATCCGATGAACGGCAGTTTTGGCAAAGCGCTGACAAAATCATTCGACAATTTCGGTGAAGTTTACCTTCAGTTGAAACCGGGCGAAAGTTGCCTGGTGCAGATTTTCCCAGGCAAAGTAAATGCTCCGGATTATGCCTACTGGAAAGCTTCCGGAGAGAAAATTGACTTAAATGCTGATTGGAACTTGACTTTTGTGAGTGGTGCCCCCGAACTTCCAAAACCGGTAAAACTTTTGAAACTGGGTTCGTGGACTGAGCTTGAAGGCGATAGTTACAAAGCTTTCTCCGGAACGGCTGTTTACAAAACCACCTTTGCAAAACCTTCAGGAAATTCACAAAACTGGCAGCTCGATTTGGGCAAAGTCGCTCACAGTGCGCGCATCAGCCTGAACGGAAAAGAATTGGTAACCCTGATTAGTACGCCATTCGCGGTGAATATTCCGGCTGCTGATCTGAAAGCTGAAAACACGCTTGAAATTTCGGTGACCAACCTGATGGGCAACCGCATGGCCGATATGGAGCGAAAAGGGCAACTGTATAAGATTTTCTACAATGTCAACTTTCCAGCTAAAGAAGCCAAAAACCGCAGTACCGATGGCCTCTTTACCACTTTAGGCTGGAACCCTCAGGTGTCTGGATTGATTGGACCGGTAACTTTGACTCCGCTTCAGTTGATTAAATAAACCACATAGGGCACAATAGAAAAAGATTAAAAACTCTGTGTTCTGTGGTTAAATCGTTAATTGTTAATTGTTAATCGGCAATCGTTAATCTTTAATCTGAAATTCAACATCATGTCGTTAAATAACTTTATTTCGATCCTATTTGCAATAGTCTTTTTCGGTTGTAATTCTCCCCAAAAAACAACAAAAATCGACCGGTTTGCTCTTGTTAATCGACACAATGTGTTAATTGAACAACCCGATACCTTGGCCAGTTTGTCGGTTGGAAACGGCGAGTTCGCCTTTACTACCGATATTACCGGACTTCAAACCTTTTACAAGGAGTACGAAAATGGTGTCACGCTTGGAACCCAATCGAACTGGGGGTGGCACTCGTTTCCAAATACCGAAAACTATCAGGTGATGGAAAGCGCTAAATACTCCGATTATCGCGGACGAAAAGTTCCTTATCTGGCGCAGTTCTCCGGCGATGGGCGCGACGCCAAAACCGCCAATTATTTCCGTGAAAACCCGCAACGTTTGCAATTGGGAGTCATTCGTTTGCTCCTGAAAAAGGCGGATGGAACAGAGGTGAAATTAACCGATATTGAGACGCCAAAGCATCAGTTAAACCTTTGGGAAGGCCGCATCAGTAGCGAGTTTTCTGTCGAAGGTCAGCCGGTAAAAGTGGATGTCTTTTGTCATCAGCAGAAAGACATGGTTTCTGCCAAAATCAGTTCACCGCTCATTGAAAAAGGGCAACTGAAAGTGGAATGGATTTTCCCATACGCGGTGCCTGTAAATACCCATTCGGGTTACGATTTCGCTTCTCCGGAAAAACACCAGTCGAAACTGGAAAAGCTGGGCGAAAAATCGGCAAAAATTCTCCGGACATTGGATAACGATCATTATCAGGTAAAACTACAATGGGAAGAAGATGCCAGTCTGGAAGAAACCGAAAAACATCATTTTGTGCTTTCTTCCAAATCAGGAAACGTGCTCGAATTCAGTTGCCTATTTTCTCCGGAAGAAAAAACGGAGGCCTTGCCAACATTTGCCGAAACGGAAAAGAACAACCTTGAAACGTGGAAAAACTTCTGGGAAACCAGTGGTGCTGTTGACTTTTCGGCCTGTACCGACCCTCGTGCCAAAGAACTGGAACGTCGGTTTGTATTGTCGCAATACCTCACCAAAATTCAAAATTCGGGTTCGTTGCCGCCACAGGAAACCGGGTTGGTTTACAACAGTTGGTATGGCAAGGCTCACCTCGAAATGCATTGGTGGCACTCGGCTCATTTTGCCAACTGGGGCCATCCGGAAGTGTTGGATAAACAGTTGGAATGGTATCACACCATTTATCAGAAAGCTTTGGAAACGGCAAGAATGCAGGGTTTCAAAGGCGTTCGCTGGCCAAAAATGGTTGGTACTGAAGGTCAGAACAGTCCGTCGGGCGTGGGCAGTTACCTTATCTGGCAGCAACCACATGTCATTTACATGGCGGAGCAGTTGTATCGCAGCCGTCCTTCGCCTGAAATCCTGCATAAATACAAGGACCTGATTTTTGCCACTGCCGATTTTATGGCCGACTTTGCTGTGCCCGATTCAACCGGGAAAGTTTATAATCTGTTGCCTCCGCTCATCCCGGCACAGGAGCATTGGAAACGCGAAACTACAATGAATCCGCCTTTTGAACTGGCTTATTGGCACTGGGCGCTGGGTGTTGCGCAGGAATGGCACAAACGGTTAAACCAGCCTGTTGATGTGCATTGGAGCGAAGTTATAAACGGATTGCCAGCGCCTGATCTGGAAAACGGAGTTTATCTTGGAATTGCCAATGCCCCGGATTCATACACCAACCCGAAGGCGATGACCGACCACCCGATGGTTTTGGGAACGGTGGGAATTCTTCCAATGTGGGAGAAAGTTGATCCGGAAGTGATGCGCAATACCCTGAAAAAAGTGATGAGCAACTGGGATTGGCCAACCACCTGGGGATGGGATTATCCGATGGTGGCTATGTGTGCCACCCGTTTGTATGAACCTGAGATCGCACTGGAAGCATTGCTGAAAGACGTTCAGAAGAATACCTATTTGAAAAACGGACACAATTATCAAAGTCCTCGTTTGCGCATTTATTTGCCGGGTAACGGTGGTTTCCTGAAAACCATCGCGCTGATGTGCGCCGGATGGGAAGGTTGTACTGTTGAAAATCCGGGCTTCCCGAAAGATGGCAAGTGGAACGTGAAATGGGAAGGATTGAGTAAAGATTTTGGCCTCCCCAACCCCTCCGAAGGAGGGGCTTTTGAAAAAGCAAATAATTAATAATCCTGTATATGATCGACATTTTCAAAATACGGACAAACAAGTCCCCCTTCGGGGGATTTAGGGGGCTGTTCTTCTTCCTCCTCCTTTCTTTCGCCGCTTCTGCCCAAAAACAAACCCTTTTCCTCTCCGGAACGGATAATACCTACACTAAAACGTGGGAATTTTTCTGTACTTCAGGAAGAAACAGTGGCGTTTGGTCAAAAATTGAAGTTCCGTCGCACTGGGAGCAGCAGGGATTTGGCGAATACGATTATGGCCGCGACTATCGTACCTACGGTAAGAAATTCAAGTTTGCCGAAGAAAAAGGATTGTACAAATATTCATTTCAGGTTCCGGCAGAATGGAAAAACCGGAAGGTTTTTATTGTCTTTGAAGGTTCGATGACCGATACGGAAGTGAAAATCAACGGACAATTGGCCGGTGAAATTCACCAGGGAGCATTTTACCAGTTCCGGTACGACATAACCGATAAACTCAAATTTGGTCAGACGAATTTGCTGGAGGCTACCGTCAGCAAAATGTCGGCTGATCAGTCGGTAAACCGGGCAGAGCGTTTTGCCGATTACTGGGTGTTTGGAGGCATCTTCCGTCCGGTTTACCTCGAAGCTTTTCCGCAGGAATTCATCGAACATGTGGCCATTGATGCCAAGGCTGACGGCTCTTTTGCGATGGATGTTTTCCCGAAAAATTTGAAGGGAAATCGCATACTGCTGGCTGAAATTTTTGATGCAAAAAACAAGAAGGTCGCTTCTTGTAATGCAACGGCAAAAAATGCCGATTCTCTGGTTATCCTGAATTGCAAACTGGCTGATCCCGCACTTTGGACAGCCGAAACTCCGAATCGATACTCTGTTCGTATTTCGTTGAAAGACGACAAAAACGAATTGTATTCTACAACTGAAAAGTTTGGCTTCCGAACCATCGAAATCCGACCCGGCAATGGCATTTACCTGAACGGTACCAAAATCAAAATGAAGGGCATCAACCGTCACGCTTTTTGGCCCGAAACCGGTCGCTGCCTGAACAATCAGATTAATCTGGATGATGTGAAGCTGATCAAATCGATGAACATGAATGCCATCCGTTGTTCGCATTATCCGCCTGATCAAATTTTTCTGGATTACTGTGATTCTCTTGGTTTGTATGTTCTCGATGAGTTGGCTGGCTAGCAAAATGCTTATGCCACTGCTCCGGGCGCAAAACTGGTTAAAGAAATGGTCATCCGCGATCTGAATCATCCTTCCATCATTTTCTGGAGCAACGGAAATGAAGGTGGAACTAACAAGGAATTGGACGATGATTTCGCAATTTATGACAAGTCCGTGCGACCGGTGATACACGCGCATCACAAGCCTGGCAACGATTTTAATGGTGTCGACTGCAACCATTACGAAACCTATTACAGCTCGAAAAAGATATTAGCTGAAGGCAAAATTTACATGCCAACTGAGTTTTTGCACGCTCAGGACGATGGCTGAGGCGCTACCGGTCTGGAAGATTTCTGGGAATTGTTTTGGAACACGCCAAATTCTGGCGGTGGTTTCACCTGGGTTTTAGCTGATGAAGGAATTGTCCGCACTGATTTAAACGGATTCATCGATGTCAACCGGGTAAATGCGCCCGACGGCGTGGTCGGGCCGCACCGCGAAAAGGAAGCCAGTTATTATGCCATCCGCGAAATTTACTGCCCGTTGAAAATTAGCCTGAAAAAACTTCCAGAACCCTTTGTTGGTACAATTTCGGTTGAAAACCGCTACCATTTTACCAACCTGAAAGATTGCCGTTTTGAATGGCAATTGGTGAATTTCAGTACGGTGACCGATCGCCGGGTGGCGCACCAGATCATGAAAAGCGGTATCCTTGCCAGCCCTGACATCAAACCTCTGGAACATGGAGTTTTGAACTTCGGTCTTCGGTCTTCGGACTTCGGACTTCCTCCCGATTACAAAAAATACGATGCGCTTTACCTGAAAGTGTTTGACCGTTCCGGCGAAGAAATTTTCTGTTACAGTTGGAAAATTGGCGGTAATCAAAAGGCCGTTGATCAATTGGTGAAAATGGACATCAGCGAGCAGGAAAGACAGCAGCGTGAGAAACTGAAAGCTGCCGGAATTCAGGAAGATAATATTCTACCTATTGAGCAGCAATCGGCCGACCTTTCCAAAGAAAATGGGGTGGCCGAACTTACCGGAAACGACAGCCTTTATACCCTGAAAGCCTCCGGAATTGCAGTAACTTTCAGTAAAAAAGATGGCAAAATACTGAAAGTAACCAACGATCTTGGATTGCCGGTTCCTTTTAGTAACGGGCCGGTTTTGGTCAGTGGAAACGCCCGTCTTGAAAGTATCAAACCTGTGAAATACGACAAAAGTTATTCGCTTGAAATGACCTATTCTGGAGACTTGAAGAAAGTGACATGGATCCTATTCAGCAGTGGCTGGCTGGCGATGGATTACGAGTACCAGGTTTCCGGCGAGCAGATGTTTACAGGCGTAAGCTTCGATTTTCCGGAGTCGGATGTGATTGGCGCCAAATGGCTGGGCAAAGGTCCGGCGAATGTGTGGAAAAACCGGATGGCTGGCGGTGTGCTCGATGTGTACCAGCGCATGTACAACAACAAACTTCCGGGCGATAATTCATGGGGATTGCCTCAATTTAAAGGCTATTATCCTGAAGTTTCGTGGATGGAATTCAATACAGTTGACGGCAAATTTACCGTGGTGTCTCAGGAAGAAGACCTGTTTGTGCGCCTGTTTAATTTCTACGGAATTTCAGGCCCAAAGAATTATCCGGCTTTACCCGTTGGCGACATTTCCTTTCTGGATGCCATTCCTCCGGTTGGAATCAAACTCGCGATGGGCATCAGCAACGACACCTGGAACCTCGGCCCAATGGGCGAACTGAACAAGATGGACAAACCCGTGAAACGGACATTGTATTTTTATTTTGGGATAGCCCCATCCCCAACCCTTCCCCAATAGGGAAGGGGGCAGGTTGTTGGATATTAATGATATTCGCTCATTGAAAGGAGTTGAGGTTTCTACCCCGAAGGGGTGAAATTTGAATAACCACGGGTGAAGCAAAGCGGAACCCGTGGTAAGAAAAGCAAGAAAGAAACAAGGCGCATCTGTCAATAATGGTTGAAACAAAAACTTTGTATGCGCCGCATATGGAATCAAAATCAAAAAAGAAGCACAAGGAATGATTGACAACCGGAATTTGAATAAAAAAGAAAACCATCGCGACCGGGTTCTCCCCCTTGTGGGGGAGTTAGAGGGGGCTTCCCATACAACTCGACGACGATTTATCCAACAAAGCCTTTTGACCGGTGGTGCAATACTTGCTTCCGGCTTTTCAAACTGGAGTTTTGCAGATGATAAAAAATATTCAAAACGCTACATTTCCTCATTCGCCAAACGCCTCAAACCGCTTGGACGGATTCTGGAACTGGAAGGATACTACGTGTGGGGAACCAGTCCGATTGTGGCGCAGGACGGGAAAATCCACGTGTTTTTTTCGCGCTGGGATGCCAAAAAAGGAATGGGTGGCTGGATTAATGGATCGGAGATTGCCCATGCCGTTGCCGAAAAACCTGAAGGTCCGTATTCCGAAATTGAAACGATTTTGGCTCCCCGTGGTGATGGTTTTTTCGATGGAACAACCTGCCATAATCCACACATTCAGTTTGTTGATGGGAAGTATTGTCTGTTTTATATCGGCAATTCGAATAAAAAAACTGATACCAAACGCATTGGTCTGGCAACTTCCGATTCACTTTCCGGACCTTGGAAACGACCAGACAAACCTTTGCTTGAAGCAGGCGAAACTGGTTCGTGGGACGATCATTGCACCTCGAACCCGGCATTCCTAAAGCATCCGAACGGCCAATATTGGTTGTACTACAAATCGTGGAATACCGATGAATATGAGCATCCTGTAGATCCGGCTATTCGGGGCAACCGGAAATACGGGTTGGCCATTGCCGAAAAACTCGAAGGTCCGTACGTGAAATACTCCGGAAATCCGATTCTCGATTATTCAAAGTTGGGAAATAACCGGCAGTTGGAAGATGGTAATGTATTTATCGAAAATGGCCGCTTTTACATGTTGGCGCGCGATATGGGGCGGTTTGACCATGAGGTCGGAATCATTTTGGAGTCGGAAGATGGCATTCACTGGTCGGAACCCAAAATCAGCTATTTTGGATATAGTCATTACCTGCAACAACCGCCTGCTCCGTCGCATCTGAAAAAATATGGTCGTTTCGAGCGACCGCAAATCATGATGCATAATGGTCATCCAACGCATTTGTTTGTGGCCTCGCAAGGCGGAAAATACATGACTTCGTCGGCTTTTGTGTTTGAAGCAAAATAATAATGATGAACCACATAGGCATATAGAACACATAGTTTTTGTAACTATTAGGCTGTTTCAAAAGTCATTGATCCCGTTATCCTGAACGTTCGACAGAGCTCACGTCGAAGGCTTGTTTCAGGATCCCAACGCATTGCATATCAGATCCCGATCCCGATTAATCGGGACGGGATGACTCGGTTCGCGAGTGTTTTTATTTTTGAGACAGCTTCATAAAATGAATAATTTTCCTGTGAAACTCTTTGTTCTCTGTAGTAAAAAATGAAAAAATGAAAAAACTACTAGTCCTTGTATTAATCGGTCTGACTCTTCAAGTAAACGTTCAGGCAAAGCAAAAACCTACTGTTTTTACGATTGGTGACTCAACAGTAAAAAACGGTCAGGGCAATGGTGCAGGAGGCCTTTGGGGTTGGGGCGATCCTATTGCCCAGTATTTTGATACCACAAAAGTATTCGTAAAAAATCATGCGTTAGGCGGAACCAGCAGCCGGACATTTCAGTCGAAAGGTCTATGGAAAGCTGTCCTGGATCAACTCCGGAAAGGCGATTTTGTGCTTATGCAGTTTGGTCACAACGACAGCAGCCCGGTAAACGACGATAGTCGTGCCCGCGGAACCATCAAAGGAGTGGGCGAGGAAACCGAGGAGATCGACAATATCCTGACCAAAGAGCACGAATTTGTGCACAGTTATGGTTGGTATCTCCGGAAAATGGTTCGCGAGGCCAAGGCGAAAGGAGCCACACCAATTATAGTAACGCCGATTCCGCGCAACGATTGGGAAAACGGGAAGATTATTCGCACTCCGGAAAGTTACCCGGCATGGGCGATGGAAATTGCCCGTCAGGAGAAAATTGTGTGCGTCGATTTGAATAAAAGTATGTCAGAAAAACTGGATCAATTGGGCGAAAGTCAGGTGACAGGAACCTATTTTTACAGTCGTGACCATACCCACACTTCGGCTGAAGGCGCTAAGTTGAGCGCTTCGCTTGTCATTTCAGGAATTAAAATTAACTCTGCCTGCAAGCTAAACCGTTATTTGCTGAAAGACCCCAGAATCATTTTCCCGGTCAAAAAACGGGTTTTCGTTATTGGCGATTCCACTGTTGCTAATGGCAATGATACCATCGTTGGTTGGGGGCGCGAATTGCCTGCCTTGTTCGATTCCAGTCGCGTAATTATTGTGAACAAAGCGCGTGGCGGCCGCAGCAGCCGCACTTTTCATACCGAAGGGCTTTGGAACGAAATACTTCCGCAAATTCAAAAAGGTGATTTTGTACTGATGCAGTTTGGCCACAACGATGGCGCCCGTCCTGATGCTGAAAAATTTCGTGGATCGCTTCGTGGAAACGGCGATGAAATGCAGGAAGTGACCAAACCCGATGGAACCAAAGAAATCGTCCACACTTACGGCTGGTACATGAAAAAGTATATTTCAGAGGCCAAAACTAAAGGAGCGGTCCCGGTTGTTTTTTCAATGATTCCGCGCAACATCTGGAAAGAAGGAAAGGTTGAACGTGCATCTGAAATGTATGGCAAATGGGCCAGAGAAGTTGCAGAACAGACCAATGCATTTTTTGTCGACTTGAACGAAATAATTGCTAAAAAGTATGAGGAAATGGGGCAGGAGAGAGTCAACGCGTTTTTCCCCGGCGACCATACGCACACCAATCAGGCAGGGGCAAAGCTGAATGCTGAAACCGTGGTTCAGGGAATCAGGGAATTGAAAAATTGCGAGTTGAAAGTGTATTTGAAGGAATAAATTTAAACCACATGGGACACATAGAAATAAAACATTTAACCACAGAGACCACAGAGGAAGACAGAGAAAAAACGCTCTGTTCTCTCTGTTAAATTCCATTCTCCCTGTGGTTTTAAATCATATAACAATATGAAAATCGATCTATTAACTCTTCTTATTTGTTTGTCACTCGCCGGATTATCCAAAGAAAAACCATCCGTTTCCCGGTTCGATTTCGGCTCCGAAAAAACAAAAAAAGGCTGGACTCAGGTAACTCTATCGACTCTTTATTCTGCTGAAAAAGGCTTTGGCCTTTTTCCTTCAGGAGTAATAATTTCAGGAAAGTCTAAACAGAATGACCCGGTAACTGGTGATTTTATTGAAAGTCAGAAACCTTTTTATTTTGTGATCGATCTTCCTGAAGGGCATTATCAACTGACTTTGACATTGGGGGGATCGACCAAAGGTTCATCAACAACTGTTAAAGCTGAATCGCGCCGGTTGATGTTCGAAAATGTAAAAGTGAATTCAGGGGAAACGGTTCAGAAAACGATTGTTGTGAATGTCCGGACCCCGAAAATCAACGATCAGGAGCAAATAAAACTGAAGGAGCGCGAATTGCCTTACCTGAATTGGGACAACAAACTGACGCTCGAATTCAATGGTGAAAATCCATGTGTATCGGCCATTAAGATTCAAAAAGCAAATGATTTGCCAACCATTTTTTTGTCCGGAAATTGAACGGTAACTGATCAGGAAAACGAGCCTTGGGCTTCGTGGGGACAAATGTTCCCGAATTTTCTGAAACCTGAATTGGTAGTTGCCAATTACGCAGAGTCGGGCGAAACGCTGCTGGCTTTCAAACGCGAAAACCGGCTTCTGAAGATTTTGAGCCAGATGAAACCTGGCGATTACCAGCTGATGGAATTTGCGCATAACGACCAGAAACCGGGTGGAAATCACTTGGATGCAATGACTACCTACAAAGACGAACTGCGCTACTACATGGCCGAAGCCCGCAAAAAAGGCGGAAAGCCGGTGCTCGTAACTTCGACTAATCGCCGCCGGTTTGACGAAAATGGCAAAATCATCAATACGCTGGAAGAATTTCCGGAAGCCATGCGGCAACTGGCTAAAGAAGCAAACGTTCCGCTAATCGATCTGAATGCGATGAGCAAAGCCTTTTATGAAGCGTTGGGCGTCGAAAATTCGAAAAAAGTTTTTGTGCATTATCCGGCGAACACTTATCCCGGTCAGGATAAACAGCTGGCCGACGATACTCATTTCTATCCATACGGTGCCTACGAACTGGCTAAATGCGTGGTGCAAGGCATTCAGCAAAACATTCCTGATCTGGCTAAATTTATCCGTGACGATTGGACTGCATTCGATCCATTGCAGCCCGATCTGGTAAGTGAATTCCGTTGGTTCGAAAGCCCTTCGGTAAATCTGGTTAAACCTGATGGAAATTAGTCCTACATTATTCATGTGGTGACTTCAAGTCACATCGTGAATGGACGACATTAATATTCAAATTCAAACCAAATAATAACGAATCAAATGAGAACAAAGAACACAATTTTACTGACTATCATTCTGCTTTTAACTGCAGGCACTGTATTCTCGCAAAAACTTCCGGCGAAAAAGGAAATAATGAATAAAATGGTGCTTGCTAATGCCTATTTTATGAACAAATGGCCCGATACCGGAAAAACCGTCATCACCAATAAAGAGCGCCAAAGTAACATCTGGACGCGCGCAGTTTATTACGAAGGACTGATGGCACTGTATTCAGTAAATCCGGATAAATCGTATTCCGATTATGCTATTTCGTGGGGTGAAGCTCATAAATGGGGCCTCAACGGGGGTTTGAAAACCCGGAATGCCGACAACCATTGTTGCGGTCAGACTTATCTGGATTTGTATCAGAAAGAAAAGAAGCCGGAAATGATGAAAGACCTGAAGGAATCAATTGACATGATGCTTGCAACCGACAAAATTGATGACTGGACATGGATTGACGCGCTGCAAATGGCCATGCCTGTTTTTGCCAAACTGGGTGTGATCACCGGCGATAAAAAATATTCGGAACGGATGTACGAAATGTACATGGATTCGAAAGTCCGCCAGGGTTTTTATAACCCAGCAGACAAACTATGGTGGCGTGATAAAGATTTCAGGCCTCCTTATAAAGAACCAAATGGCGAAGATTGTTACTGGTCGCGCGGAAACGGCTGGGTGGTGGCCTCTTTGGTGCGAGTGATGGAAATTGCACCAAACGATCCGCATTACAAAGAATACAAGAAAATGTATCTGGAAATGATGAAGGCTTTGTTGCCTATTCAGCGGGCAGATGGTTTCTGGAATGCCAGTTTGCACGACGCGACTAATTTTGGTGGAAAAGAAACTTCAGGAACCGCTTTGTTTGTGTATGGAATGGCCTGGGGAGTAAACAAAGGATTGCTGAAGGAGAAAAAATATCTGCCTGCCATTACCAAAGCCTGGAATGCGATGGCTACCGAAGCTGTTCATGCCGATGGTTTTATGGGCTATTTGCAGGGAACCGGAAAACAACCATCAGATGGTCAGCCTGTAACTTACACCAGCAAACCCGACTTTGAAGATTACGGATTGGGCTGTTTCCTTTTGGCCGGAAGCGAAGTTTACAAGCTTAAGTCATTGGAAAAAGGTCAATAGTTATTAGGAAAGAGAAATTAGAAAGAAGGAAAAACAACAAAACCGGTCATCTCCACCGGTTTTGTTGTTTTATAGAATTTGAAAATATTATTTTCCATCCACGATAATCGGGCTGCCTTTTTTGCTGTCCATGATGATGAGTTTGGCGTTTGGCGATGTGGCAATGGCTTTAATCATTTCGTACTGCAACTGCTTGTCGCTAAGTCCGGTACTCAAAATTTTCTGATAATCGGCAATACCCTGCGCTTCCACGCGTTTGCGTTCTGCTTCCTGTTTTTCTTTTTGGAGCACAAAGGTCATTTTTTGGGCTTCCTGTTCAGCATTGATTTTCGATTCGATGGCAGCTTTTACCGATTCGGGCAAAGTAATATTTCGCACCAAAAGTTGTTCAAGCACTAAACCCCTGCTTTTAAAATCAGCTTCAATAGTTTTAAAAATACGCGCCTGAAATTCGTCACGTTTAGTCGAATACAAAGCCACAGCGTCATAATAAACAGCATTGTCCCTAATCTTTGTGCGACAAATTGGCCGGACAATCGTGTTGCGGTAGTCAGTTCCGATTTCCTTTAATATGCGTGGCGCCTCTTTGTCAACAACTTTGAACAAAACGGTCAGATCGATAATGACTTCAAGCCCGTCGGCTGACAAAACGCGGATGGCATCGTCTCCCATTTTGTTGCCTTCATCCTGAACGCCCGACATGGTATAATTTTGGGTGCGAACATCAAAAGTTACCACTTCAACCAATGGATTGATGACATTTAGCCCGCTTTCCAGAATGTTGTTATTTACTTTTCCGAATAACTTTTGAACCCCCACATAACCGGGTTCAATTTGCTTTACCGAAGCGTAAAGAGCACCTGCTAGTAAAACAAGAATTCCAACCAGCTTGATGGTATTGCCAAAAGGTTTTAATGGAGATTCGTTTTTAGAGACGAGAAATCCAATTACAATAACTACGATACCAATAATAATGATGAACATTTTTTTTGTTTTAAAAGGTTAAAAATCGATTTGCTTTGTCTGGTAAATATACACGATAGATGGGGCATTGTTATCCACAATTACCGTTTAAATATAATGAATTAGCGGCATAATAGAAGAAAACAACGGTGAATTCATGAAAAAGAGAAAACATAAGTCCAGCATAATAGAAGGTTTGTGTCTTTGGTTCGTATAGTGGAAAAAAGTCGCTGGAAAAAAAGGAAAGACGAAAAAGTGATCAGTGGTCAGTCGCAGAAATCACAATATGAACTTTTCCTTTTTCTTTTTACTTTTTTCCAATGACTAATGACCGATGACTTTTCCCTTTGTTAATCAGTTAGACATCGTTTTAAGTTCAATAAATTTCGGACAGGATTGCTAATGAGTAATTATTTCATCCATTTTGCTACCAACAAAAGGTAATAAAAATTCAGAAATTCAACTTTTCATTAAAATACAACTAACGAATTATGAAACTAAAAAATCTGATCCTTTTGTGTGGATTCATGGCTGTTCTTTATGGTTTTTCAGGTATCGATGAGCTTGCTCAATGGCGGGGTGCAAATCGGGATGGTATTTACCAGGACGTCAATTTATTGAAGCAATGGCCTGATGAGGGACCTAAAATGCTTTGGTCTTTTGAAGGACTTGGTATTGGTCAGGGAAGCGTTGCAGTAGCCAACGAAACTGTTTTTGTAACCGGCATACCGGATACTTTGAATTCGGATGGTTATCTTTTTGCTTTCGACACGAAAGGGAAGTTGCTCTGGAAAAAGAATTACGGAAAAGATTGGGTTGGCATTTTTCCTGGTGCACGCTCTACGCCAACTATAGCCGGCGATTTAATTTACATTGAAAATGGAAACGGAAGCATTCATTGCCTAAAAACTCAATCCGGCGAATCCGTTTGGACTGTCGATTTTTTCAAAGACCTGAAAGCCGACTCGGTACAGTTTGGCTTCTCTGAATCAGTTCTTATTGACGGTGATAAATTGTACTGCACACCCGGTGGAAAAGAAAATAACATGGTCGCGCTGAACCGTTTTACAGGGGCAAAAATCTGGTCAAGCCCGGGTTATAAAGAAAAAGCTACTTATAGCTCGCCAATCATTTTTACTCATAATGGACAAAAAATACTTGCTAACCTGACCGCTACTTCGATTATTGGACTCGATGCCAATACCGGGGAGATGTACTGGCGGGTCCATCAGTTTCAGGACAATAAAATCCACGCGAACACACCCGTTTATTACGACGGAAACCTGATTGTTTCAAGCGCCTCGCGGAAGGACAGCTCAGGTTTGGTTTCGCTGAAGCTTTCAACCGATGGCAAAAAAGCCGAAATTGCCTGGCGTAACAAGGAATTCATCAACCTTTCAGGAGGTTTTATACTGAAAGACGGCTGCATTTATGGTGGAGCTTACCTGCAGCCCAAATGGTTTTGTTTCGATGCCAAAACCGGACAAACCAAATACATTGCCAAAGAGTTGGGTGGTGGACCTGTGATTTATGCTGACGGGCTTTTCTACTGCTATGCAGAAAAAGACGGCGAAATGGCGCTGGCTGAAGGCACACCCGAGCAATTCCGGATTATCAGTAAATTTAAGGTTCCACTCGGTAAGGATCAGCATTGGGCACATCCGGTTATTGCCGATGGCAAGTTATTCATCCGGCACAATGATGCATTGATGGTTTACGATATTCGGAGAAAATAAGGAATAAGGAAAACGGAAACAGAAGAAGGGAAAGTGATCAGTGGTCAGTCGCAGTGAACAAGTCATTGGTCATTAGTTCATTAGAAAAAAAAGAGGAACAAGGAAAAGGGAATCCAGAGCATGAAAGTGTGGTGGGTTCCCTTTTTTTGCAAATTCAAATGACTAAAAATGCGATGTTCTCAAATCGGATGGGTGTACGATATTTCCCCCTTTTTTTCGTGTTTAATCCTCTTGACTCACCCCGCGCCCGCGAGCGGACGCCGCCTCTCTCTTTTAAAAAGCTACTCTTTATACATATGTTTTTAAATAACAGGGAATGATTGAATTTGGGGTTTTAGTCCTGAAAGGACGGTATATACTAGCCCAGGGCAAACGACGAAGGAGTGTCGCCCTGGGTTGGGGGGCTAGAAAAAGAATCGTCCGCGCGATAAAGTTTTTCAAAACTAAAATCTCATTTCGGACGAAACAGTAGATCTCCTATTCCCTGAAAATGATAATACCTCAAATCCGTCCGAAAGAGATTATTGACTTTGTTCATCGAATCCTCGCGGACGGTTTTTTCTCCTACATTTCTTACCCAGGGCGGCGTTTCGGATCGTTCCTCCCGAAACTCTGCCCTGGGCTAATATATACTGCCCATTCAGGGCTGAAAAAGCAGGCTCCAACTTGTATATAAAGAGTAACTTCGAGAACAGAGGGGCAAAGTCAGCCAACTGGCTGACGAGGGGTGAGTTCGTAAAAGACGATAAAACAAAATGCGACATTATTTCATTCCTATTACTTATTCCATACAAACAATCTTAAAAACTCAAAAATATTTTCAGCCCCGTGTAACGAATTGACTACTTTTCAGGTATTGTTTTCAGAAATGCATAGTTAATATCCTCTGAACGGAATTTTATGACGAATCATTTGAGCGACGAGCAACTCATGAAGCATCTGGCGGATGGCGACAAAAAAGCTGCCGGCATACTTTACGACAGGTACCACGCGAAGGTATTCGGTTACTTTGTCCGAATGACCAGTGACCGGGAAGCCAGTCGTGATCTTACTCAGAATGTGTTTCTGAAAGTGATTAAATACTGCAACAGTTGGAAAGAAGATAAAGTGTTTGCCTATTGGTTATTTCACATTGCGCGCAACATTTCGGTTGATTTTCACCGAGGGGCCAAACGGTTTTACGATTTGGATGGTGAGCCGGAAATTGCAAGAAAGGAGCAGGAGCAGGCCATCCGGAGCAGTGAATCACGTGAATCATACGAGTTATTGCTTGATGCTATGGCGAAACTTCCGCCTGGTTACCGCGAGCTGATTGAAATGAACCGGTTTCAGGGATTCTCCTACAAGGAAATTGCTGCAACGGTTGACTCAAACGAAAATGCCGTGAAAGTGAAAACATTCAGGGCAATACAGAAACTGAAAGAGATTTACGAAAAAATAATAGTAGAATAATTATGAACTGCGAAGAAGTAAAAATAAATCTGCCCGAATACATCGACGGGAAACTGGATGAACAAACCACCGGAGCCGTTCGCAAGCATCTTGAAAGCTGCGCGGTATGCAGTGAACTTCATGCTGAAATGAAATCGTTTTTGAGTTTCACCGATTCGTTTCCTGAGATAGAACCTCCACATGGAATGAAAGCAGAATTCTTGGAACTGATGGAAGCTGAAATGCCGAAAAAGCAGAAACAAATTCTGATGGTTCCTGACTGGCTGAAAGTTGCTGCAGTGATTGTGGTTGCGCTGATCACATATTCTGGCGGTTATTATTTTGGTTCAGAAAAAGGCAGGGAGCAGCACCAGCAAATGGAAGTTGTACTGAACCAGACCAAACAACAGGTTTTGCTCGCCAGTTTGCAGGATTTCACCGGACCTCAAAAAATCGAGGCGGTTTATAACATCAGCCAGTCAGGGCAAACGGGCGATGCGCTGATTGATGCGCTGGTTTCAACCATGAACAGCGATAAAAACGTCAATGTTCGTTTAGCCGCCATTAATGCTCTTTCAGGAATGATGAATAAAAATGTTAGGGTAAAAAACGAACTGATCCGCTCACTTTCACTTCAGGAAAATTCGTTGCTGCAGATTTCGCTGATACAGGTTTTAACCGAATCGGGCGTGAAAGAGGCCAAAGACGAAATTGAGTCAATGGCCCGGAGCGAAAAAACTGATGAGAATGTAAAAGCCTTTGCCAAGGATATGATTAAAGCCATCATATAGAAACCAGGAAATGGATTGATCGCCGGCTCAATCGCACACCTGAAAAAGTAAAAACCATTAAAAAATAACAAAATGAAACGTACAATAATAATTCTTGCTGCATTTGTTTTTCCATTGATTGGACTGGGGCAGATGAAAAAATACGAGTACACTCCGAAAGTGAAAAACAAAGTTGAAATTAAAAACCTGCTTGGCGAAATATCGCTGCAAAACTCCTCCGGAAATGCCATCGTGATTGAATCGGATTTCAAAATGGAGGTACCTGAACGTGCTGCAGGACTTAAATTGCTGGGATCCCTGGAGGATAATACCGATCTTGGAGTCAATTTGAGTGAAGAAAACGGGATTGTGTCCATTGAGGGAGCCGTTAAACAAGTACAGGAACACAAGTACAAAATCTCGGTTCCGGTAGGAATGGCTGTCAATCTGGATTACAACAGTCCGTTTGCCCAGGAACAATTGGTGATCGATTCTTTTAAAGGGAGTCTTGAAATCCATACGCTCAATGCCAATGTGAAAATTACGAATTCATCAGGTCCGTTTGCCGTGAATACCATCAGCGGCAATTTGGAAGTTATTTTCAGCAGTATTAATCAGGATGCTCCTACATCGCTGGCTTCAGTAAGTGGATTGGTTGATGTGACTGTTCCTTCAAGCGAAAAAGCCACCATCGGAATTAGCACCATCCAGGGAAATGTTTATAATAATCTCGATCTGAAAAGTAAGAAGGAAGCTGAATCTGATAAACGGGCTGATGGAATGAAGCTCATGCGCCACGAAATGGGTGAATTTACTCTGAATGGCGGTGGTCAGAAAGTATTGCTGAGATCTATTTCAGGGACCATTTATCTGCGTAAACGTTAATCCTCAAAGCCATGAAACGATTATTGATTTTGCTGCCCTTTTTGCTGGGCTTGACCTGCTATGCCTATTCGCAGAAGTTGGTTACGAAAAATCTGGATGTTAACGGGAAAAAGGTGGAAATGAAGTTCAAATTCGCCGATACCATCAATATTGAAGCCTGGAATCAAAATAAGATTGAATTACATGTTTCTGTGAATATTGAAGGAAACCTCTACAACGATTATTATACCCTGAATGTGAATGAACAGGGAAGTAATCTGAAACTTGAGGAGGTGATAGACTTTGAGGGAATCAAAAAGAAAAGGGGCGATAATCAGAATTTTCAGATGGAGATTATTTATAAACTTAAAGTCCCCGCCAATCTGGAATTTAATCTGAACACCATCTCCGGACAGGTTGAAATGAAAGGAATTCTTGGTAAAATGGAGGTGAACTCCATCAGCGGATTTATTGATTATACTGTTCCGCAAACATGCAAAGCCCAAATTGATTTATCGACTATTTCAGGCAATGTTTATTCGAATCTGAAATTTGATGATAAATCGGGCAAGGAGATATCGTGGGTAGGAACAAAACGCAAACTTACCTTAAATGGCGGAACCCAGGATATTGCCTTAAAGACCATCAGCGGAAATATCTACCTTCGGAAGAACTGAACCCACTTGAGCTATTTATTGCATAAAAGAATCCCTCCAGAAGAGCTTCATTCCGGAGGGTTTCTTTTTTTATTTTGCTGTCAGCATGGCCTTATATCTGTCACGATAATACCAGGCCAGAAACAGATTTCCGAGCATCAGTAATATTGCTATCAGTAATCCTTCAGGAGCCATAAAAGTATGGAACAACAAAATGTTTAAAGTGATCGGGAAGATAACTACTGTGGCAAGTGGAACAAATCTGCCTGAAAGGAATGCCACAGAACATATAAGTTCAATCACTTTTATGGTTGTCAACATATAAACGGTAGCGGTCATTCCATCCATAAATATTTTGACATTACCGGTTTGTTCAGGTTGAGGAACGAGCTTAAAAAGAACAACAATAGATGCAAATGCAAACATTAGCCCCATCAGGATTCGGACAATTAAAACAGTAATTTTCATGTTGAAATTTTTTAATGGTGATTATTTCTGAGTCAAAAATTCTTTTAATGAAGTGCAAATAATCCAGGTCCACCCTTCCATAAAATTCTCACGTGCAAAATCCGGTTCGTCGGCAGGGAAAGTTTCAATTCCTTCGTGGGTAAGTTTTAACCTTGTTTGTGAGCCTTCTTCAAAAAGTTCGAACGACACCAGGGTATTGCCTTCGTAACCTTCGTAGCGCCAGCTGTATGCCAGCTTTTTTTCAGCAGAAACTTCGGTAATCCGACAGATATGAAGATATCGGCGGTCTTCTGTCGGTCCGCCCCAAAAACGAAATTCAAAACCGGGTTCCGGCCTGAATTCCTGAAAGTCGAAATACCATTGTTTCATGGCAGCTTTATCGGTAAGGGCTTTCCATATTTTTTCAGCCGACGCAAAATAAAGTTGTTCGATGATAATAGGTTGGTTTGCCATAGGGTAATATTTAGCTATTTATTACGGCTATAGAAACCAATAGAAGGGATAAAATGTTTTAAAAAATTACTTCGGCTTTAAGTCCTGAAAAGTACCCGTATTTTTCTGCTGCACTGGTGATTAATTGTATCTCTTTTTTGTTGTGCGGTCTGAAGTGGTCAAGTTCGATCAAAACCTTGTCTTTTTTTATTGTTCGTTTCCATATTCCGGAAATTTGACCTTTGACAACAATCACCGGCCAAAAAATACCATTGTTGGAAATGGCTTTTTTGTGGTGGTCAGCAGTGATGGCAGCGCTACGGTTTTTATAGCTGATCAGGTATTCGTCGAAGGCTGGCAATAAATATACTGAATCGGGGAGGGCTGAAGTGACTGATACAGGCTCGGCATACCAGTATATTTCATTATTAATAGTCACTGAAATCAAATCGGATTTATTCATTTCGAGCGCTTTTCGGGCATCCGATACAGGTAAGCCCGACCACCAAATAAAATCGGGTAAGCTTGCCGGGCCGTGACTTGCAAAATAACTTTTTGCCAGTTTTGCCAGCGCTTCATCTTTTGTCAGTGTTCTTTTTACCGGAACACGTTCACTCAGTAAGGCATAGGTTTGTTTTTTACCCTTCATGCCTCCGCTGCAAATAATTCCGTCAATTTCGGCTTCCATCAGGATGTGCGATAATCGTTGTTCATCGGTTTTTATTTCGGCGCTATTGAGCGTAATGCTTAACTCTTCCCGGGTTAGAGACCGACTGCCTTCAAGCGCTTTTACCAAAATTTCCTGACTTTTCTTAAGTCCCGATTCCGTAAGTTCAAGATCACGGTTTCGCGATTTCATTGACGATTTGATTTGCTTCGCGGTGAGTTCCAACATCCAGTAAATATCTTCTGAAGACACAAAATGCCAGGTGGGGCGCATCAGATGTGTGCGGATGATTTCGCCCTGATTAAAAGCTGATTCAATTTGTTCTTCCGTTAAATGTGGTAAACGTACGCCAATCGCCCATTTCGCCTGATTGTAATCCTGTGCCTGCAAAGCACCCATCCAGGCAACAAGTTCTTTAACCGATTTAAAACCTGGCGATGCAATTTGCTGATTCAGTAGGCGAAGCGAGGATATATATGAGAAATTTATTGACATTAGTGAAATGGCTGAGGATTTAAATTTGAAATGTCTTCACTTTTCCTTCGTTTCGCATTCTCAGGAATAACCATAGCATAAAAAACAGGCTTATCAGGAAGAAGAGCGTAATCGCAAGCACTGAAAAGCGCATACTACCAGTAATGGCCTCAATAGCTCCAAAACTAAAAGTTCCGGCAACTGTTGCAAGCTTCTCCATAACATCGTAGAAACTGAAGAATGAAGTGTGATCGGTGGTATCGGCAGGAAGCATTTTTGAATAGGTACTCCGGGCCAGGGATTGAGAACCTCCCATTACAATGCCTATAAAAAAAGCAACGGTCAGAAACTGAATTGCATCGGTAATAAAATAGGCTCCTACACAAATAATTGACCACGAGACAATGGTAATCATCAAAGCACGCAGGTTTCCCAATTTTTCAGATATTCGGGCAAACATCCAGGCGCCAAGCATTCCAACCAATTGTATCGCCAGAACAGTCGGGATAAGTACATTGTCCTTTAGCCCTAATGATTTTTCACCGTATGTTGCTGCCATAAACATGGTGGTTAAAACTCCCATCATCAGAAAGAAGAAGCCAGCCAGATATAAACTTAGTTTGTATGATTTTCGGATCTGGTTAAACACCAGCCGGAGTTCCTTATACCCGTTGGTGAGAACGGAATCTCTTTTCATCCTTTTCCGGAAAGTATATTTGGGTAACCTGCTGAAGGTAATTTGCGAAAATGCGATCCACCAGACAAAAACAGTCAGAAATGAGATCCTTGCAGGTAAAGAGCTGTCGCTGGCAATACCGAAAAAATCAGGTTTCATGATCATAAGCAAGTTGAATAACAACAAAACAACTCCACCCAGATAACCCATGGAATAACCTCTTGCACTTATTCGGTCCTGGTCTTCAGGCTTAGCTATAACTGGAAGAAATGAATTATAAAAAACAATACTGCCTCCATAACCAAATGTGCCCAATGCAAAGGCGATAATGCCAAGTTCGATATGATCTTTATCGAAGAAAAACAAGGTACCGCAGGCAGTTGCTCCAATAAGCGTGAAGGCACGCATAAAACCTTTCCGTCTGCCGGTATAATCGGCCATTGATGAAAACAAAGGTGATCCGATGGCAACAAGCAAATAGGCAGCAGCAATGGCCCAGGAATAAAGAACAGTGTTAATAACCTCAACACCGAAAAAGGAAACGCCGAAATCATTGCCTGTTCGGGTAATGGTGTTGTAATAGATCGGGAAAATAGCAGATGCTATAGTTAGCTGGTACACTGAGTTTGCCCAATCGTACATGACCCAGCCACGAATTGTACGTTTATCTCCTTTGACAATAGTCTGAACGTTTTTTCTGCTAATCATAGGATTTTCGGTTTTGAGGTTGGCTAATATACAATTGTTCAATCTTCTTCAGAAATAATGTTCCTGTATTTGTTATAAAGGAATGAGATGGCTAATAGCAGTATTCCCAACGACACGAAAACAATGGTTTTTGATATCGTATCGAGATGTGAAATATCGTAAACAAACAGTTTTATCAGGGTTATTGCAAATAAAATGATGGCGCCAATTCGCAGGTATTTTTTCTTTTTCCAGATACCCAATGAAATAAGGAACAGGGAATAACAACCCCACAAAATAGATAATCCAAGTTTGTACGATTGTGTCGATCCTGCGATATCCATCCAGCTAATCAATTCACTGCTCAGCATCCAGATTACAGAAATATGAAGCAAGATGTCGAAGTCAATTCTGAAATCCCTTTTCAAAAACTGTTGCCTGATGTAGCGATAGGAATAAATCAGAAATAAACACGCAAATCCAAGAGAAATATACCTGATACCCAGGTAGAGTGGTCGGCTGAAATTTTCCTGAAATGCCATTTTCCCAAGGTAGATATCACGAAATTCACTTAATAGATATAATCCTTCGATCAGGAATACTAAAATGGCCAGGGCATTCAATCCCAGGTTGACAAATCCCAAAAGCTGGTTTTGGAGTTTTCTGACATTTACAACTGAAAGGATTAAAAGGAATACAAACGTATAGTTGTGAACCCAGATTGATTTGAATTTAATAAAATCTGATTGCTGGTAACTGATAGGCTCTGTTCCGGAAGCTTTTATTACAGAGTCAGAATCGGCATACAGTTGTTGAAAATAGGAGGTAATTTCAAGCCTGAACATGAAATAAATAGAGAAAATCAGCATAGCAGGAAGAATTCGCGAAAACAAATTCAGCAAATCTTTTCTTGATTGCAGGGTAGAAGGATATTGCTCCATCCGGTCAATTTTTAGAATGAAACCCATCGAAGCCACAAACAATACCGATGTCAGAAAATAAATGTTAGCGATCAGGATTATCCTGTCCAAAGGTTCATTCTGATGAAAGGCATAACCTATTCCCCAGTCTTGCAAAAGGCTTAAAAATGCAAGTGCAATGAGCGGGTAAGCCAGTAATTCATAAACCTGACTCCCCTTTGTCCGGCCAATCCAGAACAACAATGCAGCTTCGCCGGTCCAAAGCAAGGTTACCCAATTTCCGTTTAACTGCACGGGGATGGCAATGGTAATAAATACGATGAATAGTCCCAGAATCATATAAAATAAATTGGTGTCGCGGTGCTTTTGACTATAAATGAACAAACAGACAAAGACATGAATAATAGCATTAACAATAGCAAAGGTACCTTGCAACAACTTCCCGGTTTCATGAGAGTTTAAAATAGCATAGCCAAACGCGTAAAAAATAAAACTGTTTGCCAGCAGCAGAATAACATCTTCTTTGCCGAACTCTTCTTCCTTTCTGACCTTGTAGGCCAAAAATGTTGCATAAAAGAGTAAAAAGAAAATGGTTATAAAGGTTAAAGCCATTCCGAAGTGCTCGCCAACCTGATAGCCGGACTGGAACCATGAAAAGAAAATGAGCCAGCTTAAAAGAAATGACGAATAAAACAGCGGTTTCCAGTATCTGATGAAGGATATGGCCAGTATCCCGGCATTGAGAATAACCATGTATCCAAAAAGAATGGTTGCATTTGACGACTCATCTCCCAATAAAAAGGGGACAGCATATGCTCCAACCAAACCAATATGAGCGATGACTTGCTTATTGAGATTTATTGAAGCCAAAACAGTGAATACAGTAAAGAATACCATAATCAGGAATGCAGCGATTTGAGGAATCAACTGATAGAAACTATATGCCGCAAAGGTCATAAAGTACATGATGGTCATGGCTCCGCTAACCAGTACGGCACTGTAATTCTCATAGTTATTTTTCAACTTTATTCCTGTCCCAAGCAAAACCAAACCCATTAAATACCCCAACAGGATGCGCATCAGCGGACTAATCAACTGATGATCGATGGAGTATTTGACCCCAATAGCTGCGCCGATGACGGTTATGGCAATCCCTATTTTGCTGATCAGGTTTTCACCGATAAATTTCTCAAGATTGAATCCTATCTTGGTTGGATGACCGGAAAGTGTAGTTTCATGCTGCTTTTTAGATGGAGCATCAATCAATTTTTGAGTTTGATTTGAGTCCGTTTTTTCAGATTCGGAAGTAAATTGTCTTTGATGAATAATTTTTGGAATTTCCTGTTCTTCTTTTACCCTTGACGGTTCCTGAATGTTTGTCGCTTTCAGTCGATGAATTTCCTCTTTCAAATTATTAATCTCCAGCGAAAACAACTCCTGTCTTTTTAATAGAACATCCAGTTTACGAAGTAATTCATGGATGTTTTCAGGATTTTCATTCATCATATCGGGATTTTTTGGTTTTACATTACATCAGTGAAATGCTTTCTTGTCAGGTACTGGTAGTCAGGATTTGTTGCATGAATTAATTTGACCTGATTAAAATTAGCGAAGCCGAAATGATTTTCAAATAATTTCAAATAAAAGTACTTTTCGGCTACTCAAAAATAGTATTTATCAGATAACAAATGGAT
>Ga0209417_1001250_pt1 | contig 48105 bp, 43 predicted proteins | sample RifGroF2_FD_184002 | JGI IMG/M metagenome (GOLD analysis project Ga0209417, IMG submission 184002) | Groundwater microbial communities from Rifle, Colorado, USA - Groundwater F2 (SPAdes) (version 2) | ecosystem: Environmental > Aquatic > Deep subsurface > Groundwater | place: Rifle, Colorado...
CAGTTCTCTTCCCGTTGCTCCCCACCCTACATCGCTGTAACGCAGTTACGTTCAGATACAGACCGGAGATCGTATGTCTGGAGAGGACTTTCACCTCCCAGTGATGTGCGCCTCACAGGCGCACGAGTGCGCAAACATAGTTTGCACTTTTTTGTGTATCAAAATTTTTCAGAGGAAAGCTTCAAGGCGTTCCCGTACTTTCCGAGTACTTTCTCATAGGTGCCGCTGATTATTCCTTTGATCTTGCCGTCAGGCATCGTGTTGGTCCTCGACTTGTCAAGAACCTGTATCCTGTCGAAGTTGTCCATCAGCGTAGTATCAGCATCGGTCTTTGGTCCGCCATTGAAGCTCGCCGATATTTCTTCGGCAGTCCTGGCCTTGGAGGAAAACCTTACCGCGTCAAAGAGGGCCTTGTTGTTATATCTCGGATCACCCAGCCTTACAACGTACGAACTCGCTGATGGAAGTTCGCCCTTGAGCGGATTATCGTTCTTGAGATATTCCTTGCCGTCGGCATAGAAGACGAACTGGATATTTCTTTTGTCAGGCGCCGGATCGTCCACATATTTCCAGGTCATTGCAAAATGATGCCACTCATCCGGCTTCCAGGCTAGCTTCTCCTGGTTTACAGCCATCGGATTCTTGATGAAGTTTGACGACACCCTGATGCTTCCACCTGTCCTGACATTCTCGCATAATACTTTAAGGCCCTGATCATTGGCAGTTCCAACATAGAGCAGGAAGCACTGGATCTCCTGTCCAGAAGGCCTTGCCGACATGTCAAACAGAGGTTTGAACCATATTTCAAAGGTACCTTGATTGAAGTCGATGACTCCGTCAGCGGGATATTCAACCTTGCCCTTCTTGGCATCAGGCTTTGTGGCCGGAGCCTGGGCAAGTGCGGAACAAGCGCAGGAAACAGTAAAAATCAGTACGGCAAGTACATTCATTATCTTCATGGTCATCCCCTCTTTTTCCTACAAATTTACCCTTAAACGGGGTTTTTTAAAATAAATTTTGGAATATTTCTCAGTAGAATCTACTTTACCTGATTAATTGTTAATTTTTTCACACGAAATCAAATATGATGAAGAAGTCACTTTTAAGCGGAAACGAGGCCGTAGCGGAAGCAGCCCTTGATTCAGGGGTGTCCATAGGCACGGGTTATCCTGGAACGCCTTCGACTGAAATTCTCGAGCATTTCGCCGAAATTGGCGGAAAGGCGCAGTGGTCTCCAAATGAGAAGGTCGCACTCGAAGTCGGAGTAGGCGCCGCATACGGGAAGGCACGCGCCATCGTAACGATGAAGCATGTCGGGCTCAATGTCGCGGCAGATCCTTTCTTCACCGTTGCGTATACTGGAGTCGACGGTGGTCTTGTAATAGTTTCCGCTGATGATCCGGGCATGTCCTCAAGCCAGAACGAGCAGGACAACAGGCATCTTGCGGAAGCCGCCGAGATACCCATGCTCGAACCTTCAGACTCGCAGGAGGCATATGACTTCACCGTCAAGGCGTTTGAACTTTCCGAGAAATGGAAAATACCTGTGCTGCTGAGACTGACCACCAGGGTCTGCCATTCAAAAACGATTGTTAATAAAACTCTCAAGCCGTCAAAGGGGTATTCCGATTTCGAATTTGTCAGGGACCTTCGTGGAAAGGTGATGATCCCGTCGAATGCACGTCCTGCCCACGTGCGGCTCCGCGAGAAGATTGCGAAACTCGCAGAATTCAATGAAGAATCCATTTTCAACAGAGTTGAAAATGGAACTAAGGATATCGGGATAATAACATCAGGAATTTCATACCAGTATGCAAAAGAAGCCGAACCCGACGCAGGTTTCCTCAAACTCGGGATGACCTATCCCCTGCCCCTGAAAATGATCCGGGATTTCTCCAGCAAATACAAAAGATGCATTGTCATTGAAGAGGGAGATCCTTATCTGTTCAACCTGATCATGGCGGCCGGGATCAAGGTCGAAGGGAAACATGATATTTTCAGACTCGGTGAACTCAACCAGAAGAGAATCAGGAAAATCCTTGACGGCGACAATACTCCTGAAGAGAAGATGCCCGTAGGCAAAGCACCCCAGCTATGTCCGGGCTGCCCCCACAAGACTGTATACGAGGTGCTGAAAAAACTAGGATGCACTGTTCCAGGAGATATCGGGTGCTACTCCCTCGGCACACTTCCTCCGTATGAAGCCATGGACACTCTCCTCTGCATGGGCGCTGGAATCACCGCCGGACTCGGCCTCCGCCATATCCTTCCGGAGGAAAAGGCCATGAAGGTCGTCAGCGTGATCGGCGACAGCACATTCATTCACAGCGGCATCACCGGGCTGGTCGACATGGTCTACAACAGGCCACCGACCGGACATGTCGTGGTCATCCTCGACAACAGCACCACGGCGATGACAGGACTTCAGGAGCATCCCGCGAGCGGAAGCGACATAAGGCGCAATCCCGCATATAAGGTAAAAATCGAGGATGTCGCTAAGGCAATTGGAATTGAAAACGTGGACGTGATAGACATGATGAAGAATCCTGACGACGTCGAGAAATTAATCGTGAAGCGGCTTTCTGAAAAGAAGACGTCCGTCATAATCGCAAGGCGGCCGTGCATACTCTCGGTAAAACTTAAGAATAAATGTGCTTAAAATATGAACGACACAATCAACATCATCATAGCCGGTATCGGCGGACAGGGCGTAATAAAGGCCTCGGACATACTTTCCGAAGCCGCCTTCGAAGCCGGATATGACGTGAAGAAAAGCGAGATCCACGGCATGAGCCAGCGCGGCGGTTCAGTGACCAGCGATGTGCGCTTCGGCAAGAAGGTCTTCAGTCCGACAATACAGCCTGGCGAAGCCGACTTCCTCCTGGTGCTGGCCGCGGATCAGGTTGACAACAACCTTTTTCTCCTTAAAAAATCAGGATGCCTCATCACCCCTGAAAAATTGAAGGATGTAAAATTATCCGAACCTAAATCAATCAATACGGCCCTTCTCGGAGTATTAAGTTCAAAGATTGAAATACCTGAAAATTTCTGGGAGGCAGCAATTATGAAACTTCTGCCGGGAAAACTGAGCCAGACAAACATTGACGCCTTCAAACTTGGAAGAAATACAAAATGAAGAAGATCAAAAACCAGAAACCTGCTTTCAATCCTGTAAGCGCATCCGATTTTCTTCCTGAAGACGAGTTGCAGGATCTGCAGTTTGACAGGCTTAAGAAAATTGTCAGACGCGCATATGACTGCACGGAGCTCTACAGGAAAAGGATGAAGGATGAAAAGATCATTCCAGAAGATCTGACATCGCTCCAGGATTTGAAGAATCTTCCATTCACCGTAAAAACGGATTTGCGCGACACCTATCCTTTCGGCCTTTTCGCCAGCCCGATGAGTGAGATCGTACGTCTCCACGCTTCAAGCGGAACAACAGGCAAGCCAATCGTTGTCGCCTATACACAGGAGGACCTCGATGTCTGGTCCGATTCCATGATGAGGACATTCGCGGCCTGCGGACTGCATTCCGGGGACATCATTCAGAACGCATACGGCCATGGTCTTTTCACAGGCGGACTTGGCGCACATTACGGGGCTGAAAAACTTGGGGCCACAGTCATTCCCGTTTCCGGCGGCAACACCGACCGGCAGCTGATGCTGATGCAGGATTTTGGCTCAACCGCCTTCTGCTCCACTCCCAGCTATTTCACCTTCATGATCGAACGGGCCGCCGAACTGGAAATTGATATCAGAAAACTTCCTCTCAAGGCCGGTATATTCGGCGCGGAGCCTTGGACCGAAGAGATGCGCAAGCATATAGAAAAAGCATCAGGAGTCAAGGCTTATGACATATATGGGCTGTCCGAAATAACCGGTCCTGGAGTAGGCAGCGAATGCGAGGAGCAGGACGGACTGCACATTTTCGAGGATTATTTCTACCCTGAGATAATAGATCCTAAGACCGGAAAAGTCCTGCCTGACGGAAAAGAAGGGGAGCTTGTGCTAACGACCCTCTGCAAGAAGGCAATGCCGATGATCCGCTACAGGACTCGCGACATCACCATGATAATTCCCCGCAGATGCAGATGCGGCAGGACCATCAGGCGCATAAAGCGGATAAACAGAAGAAGCGACGACATGCTCATCATACGCGGCGTGAACATATTCCCGTCCCAGATCGAATCTGCGATTCTCGCAGTCGAAGGCACGTTACCGCACTACCAGATAGTCCTCTCCAAGGAAAAAGGACTGGATCAGATCGAGGTGCAGGTTGAAGTCACTGAAAAGGTCTTCAGCGACAGGATCGGGGCGTTGGAGCAGCTGCAGTCAAAACTCATGCAGGCCCTGGAGAACGTAACGAGCATCAGGATCGGCGTGCGCCTTGTCGCGCATCAGACGATAAAGAGGAGCGAGGGCAAGGCGAAACGCGTAATAGACATGAGAAATCAAAACTGATAACCGGAGCCATGGCAATGAAAATAAAACAGGTTTCCATTTTTATTGAGAACAAGGCCGGAACGCTTTCAGCACCTTGCAAGCTGCTTTCAGACGCCGGGATAAACATTGTCACGCTCTGCCTTGCCGACACCAATGACTTCGGGATCATGCGGCTGATAGTGAAGGACTGGCAGAAGGCGAAGAAGCTTCTGGAATCCAAGGATTATGCAGTAAAGATAACTGACGTTGTCGCAATAGAGGTTGAAGATCGTCCTGGCGGCCTTGCGTCTATTCTTTCAGTCCTGGAAAAATCCAAGCTCAACGTGGAATACATGTACGCATTCACATCGGGCAAAAACGGCAGGGCCGTACTTGTGTTCTGTTTCGAAAATCCGGATGAGGCGGTACAAATCCTTTCCTCAAAAGGAATCAACGTCCTCGGAGAGACACATATCTTCCAGAAATGAGCTAACTCTATAAGATTTATGTCGGGCTAAAGCCCAACATACTTTTGCTGAGTAAAAATACTGATGAACTCGAAAAGGTGCAAAACGCCAATTGCCGCATAAAATCAACCGACTAATGGCACATTATGCTGATTTGTGCCGTTAGTTGGTCATTTCAGATTTTATCGCATGTGTAAGCATTATCACTACTCCATCTTGTTTTCACCGTCCATGAGGAGTGAGTCCTGGGCGTTTATCGGGGAGACGATGCTCCTGCCGATTTTGGATTCGAGTTCTTTTCTGGCAGTTTTAGCCACATGTCCACCCTCTTTCGCAACTATTTTGCTTTTGTTGAAACTGTCAGGTTTTTTCTTTTTGGATATTTCCGCAGTGGAGGCTTCCGCGAGCATATTGAGGACCAGCTCGAGATTGGTCATATTGTCGCGCAGGCTCTGCTTCTTAAGTCTTTTGAACTTTTTGTAGTCCTTTACGCTCTTGTCCGCCCAGGCGCGGGTGATTTCATCGGTGAGGATTGCGAAATCTCCATCCTTCTCAATCCCCCGTTCCTTCCATTCGTCGGTAAGTTCCTTGCGCACCTCAATGCTTTTGAGCCGCTGGTTGATCCACTCCTTGGAATAGCCCTTCTGGAGATAGGTCCGCATCGCGCGGTCAAACGCAAGTTCCGGGTCTTCCGTCTCTTCAATGCGCTCATAGCCGACCTTTGCCAGCCATAGCTTGAAAGGTTCGGCTTTCGGCGATGGAATGGATTGAATAAGACGAAGAATATTTTCCTTATCAAGAACATCGGTCTCCCTTAGTTTTCCATCGGGAGCCATCATTTTCAACTGTCCGATTTTATCGGACACTTCACTTCCCTCAGAATAAAGCTTCTTCTTCAGGTCATTCCAGTATTTTCTTGGACGTGCCGTATCTGTTAGAACTTCAATGACATCCACAATGGAAAAATACCATAATTCTTTATCCTCGTCCCAGCAACGCCGTACCTGCTTCTGGTTGAATAGAACGACTGAGTCTTCCTTTTTCATTCTTCAGTTCCCCTTCCAGAATGACAGTTTTTCCACGGATTCATTTTTACTTTTGCTCTTCAAATATCCTCTACCTATATGATTTGATAAATCAAAATTACTGAACCCCCTTACCTTATGCCTATCGGTTTCCTATTTATATCACCGATGTAAAAATTGAAAATTGTGGTTGAAAATAGTCTGATTTGGCTGGAAATTCAAGGCGATATTTTCTTGACGACCAATAAAATGGAACTGATTTTATACCTTTTGTTTTCCGGGGATCAAATTTCCTAGAATTGATAAAAGATGGAGGTTGTTTCGATAAAAGTCATATTGACTAGTCTCAATTTCACTCCAGGCAGATCCTGCGGAATTCGCAGCCCATGCATTTGGAATCGGCCTCGGGCCTGGAAAAGCTGATGGAGTTGTTTTCAAACTCCAGCATGTCCAAAGCGCTTTCGTTTATCGTGTTCCTGAGCTCCGATGTGTTTGCATATGAATATACGGAGAGACAGCCTTCGGCCGGCTCTCCCGTGAAGACAGTTCTGGCATTTATCTTATCCTCGGGCAGTTTGAATTTGTCACAGGCATAGAGGACGCCGATGCCGGAAAGGTACGGCCAGTCATCTCCGTCTATTCCAGTTTCACAGCAGAAATTTATGAGGTTCAACCCTCTCTTGTCGGAAAAGATGAAATCAGGGGAAAGCCATATCTTAAGACCATCCAGGAAGAATGAAACAGGATTCTTCTCGTCCGTGATTCCGTGATACGGCAGTTTGGAAATCTCCTCGAACAAGGCGCTCTGCGAGAAGCATGTGATATTATCAAAGATCCTGTTCACGGACGAGTTGAAAATCCTCTCTGGATCCTCTTTCCCATAGTAAAGCTCAACGAGATTCAATTTCCTTGGATCATTCTTCCATTCTGAAGCGACAGCGTCATGCCAGTCGTTCTTGAGCCTGCGCAGAGCGGATTTCTTGAGATTAACTGCATTAAAGTCTGCATTGCCGCCCTTTGATTCAATGAAGACCTTTTTAACAGTCTCACGGAAAACCTGGCTCAGCCAGGTTTTGATCGAACGGAGATTTTTCAGGGTGTAGACAAGCCTGGCATTCTCATCGGAGAATTTGTCCCAGCCTCCCCATGAGGCCGTGTATCTCAAATGATAGGCCGTCCTGCAGAAATCAAAACAGCGGTATCTTGAATAAGACCAGGAGAATTCCCGTTTCAAATCCATTGCAGCCCCATGGATGATTGGATTGATGGATTGATGGATGGCTGCGTATAAAAAACAGACGAATAGAATAATCCTGTAAGATAAATGCAAAATGACTTTTTCAATATTTGAATGCAGGAGGGCATTTTTTAGTTTTCTTTGCGTTCAAACCCAATCATCCACTAATCCAACAATCCATTCATCCGTCATCCTACGGGATGACTCAGTATCAAAGTCCCGGAGGCAGCAGATAGAATTTCCCTGGCTCGATCATGTTTGTCCAGCTCTTCATACCAGGGACGTCTAGCCTGATCTTATTGTCAGCGGCCTTGGACCCCATGAATATATCTCCGAGAGAGAAAATCTTCTTATATGTGACCACCTTGTAGTTCCCGTCGAGCTTGGCCATGTCGTTGGCCTTGAAGAGCGCGTCCTCGAAGAATCCGAGTTCATCGACAAGTCCGAGCTCCTTCGCTTTTTTCCCGGAGAAAATCCTGCCGTCGCCAATTTCAGTGGTCTTGATCTTTTCCACAGTTATGTTCTTTGATTTGCGGCCTTCGGCGACAATGTCCACGAACTCGTTGTATACTTCCTCGATGATATCCTGGACAAGCTGTTTTTCGGCCTCGGTCCTTGGCCGCGCGCCGTTGAGCATATCCTTCATTTCACCGGACTTGTAGACTTCGGACTGGAGTCCGATCTTGTTGAAGAGCTTCTGGTAGTTCATGGTCTCGATGATCACGCCGATGCTTCCGGTCGTCGTCAGCCTGTGGGCTATGATGTAGTCGCATCCTACGGCAATGTAGTAGCCTCCGCTTGCGGCGACGGATTCCATGCAGGCAATGACCTTGATCCCGTCGTCCTTGAGCTGCTGGACCTTGTGATGTATCATGTCCGCCGCAGTGACTTCGCCTCCGGGAGTGTCAAGCATCAGTATGACCGCCTTGACATTCTCATCTTTCCTGGCCTGTTCAAGCTCCTCGCAGATCTTCGCGGAATCAGCGACCTGGTAGAAGCCTCCTTCCGCATTCATTATCACTCCCTTGATGCGGACGACGACTATCTTGTTCGAGGTGAAATAATTTCCTTCGACAAGCTCCTCGGCAAATTTATTCTTCCCGTTCTCAAGGCTTGAAATTTCAGGCATTCCTGTGAAGGTGGACGCGAGATAGCACCCAATGGCAAAAACAGCTGTAAAACATCCGACGACTAGAATGCAGACAAAGACGATCATGCCCAGCACGAGACAGCCTTTCCCCTTTTTCGGGGTTTCAGCCTGCGGGTGAATGGCAGGAGGGGGAGGAGGAACAGACTGGTTGTTCACAGGTTCAGGCTGCCCGATATTTAAATTCTCTGACATGGCGGATCTCCGTATTTATTTGTTTGGTCGGTTAATATAGTCCTCTGGCTGTCAATCACAAATGGGAAATCGAATACCCGAATCCAACAATGAATTTAAAACATCCAGGTTAATTGCAAAACTCTGGACGCGGCAAGCGCGTCCCTCCATCTTTACGCCCGTTTCGGGCGTGGAGGGTCATGCTTGCCATGACCTTTTTATTGACTTTTATCTATACTTCGTCATTGGACATTGAGTGTTCGATATTGGATATTCTTTTAGTTCTTCCCGAACCTGTTCTTCCAGTGGCGGAGCTCGGTCACGTCCCATCTTGAGAGCATGACTTCGATAAGATCAAACCTGTAGGCGACTTCTGGGTTCCCTATTTCCCGGAGATAGTTCATTGCGGCATGACGTATCCTCTTCCTCTGTCTCTCTGAAAGTCCTTCTGCGGGCCTGCCCCTGAAGGCGGAATGCCGGGTTTTGACTTCCACAAAGCAGATCATCGAGCCATCTCTTGCAATGAGGTCGACTTCTCCTGATGCAACCTTGTAGTTCCTCAGAAGAATGTCATACCAATTGTTTTTCAGGAAAGAGGAGGCAATTTTCTCACCGCGTCTGCCAAGCCTGAGATGTCCTGCCCTCAGCTTCGCAAAGGGGATCATTCGGATTCGCCTTTCTTGCCGCTGCTTTTCTTCCCTCCGCCGGACTTGCCGGACTGTATGAATCCGAAGAACAGGCATAGGATGAGGGAGACAACCGAGAATGTCAGGAAGACATTGCTTCCCGTGAAGCACTGGTCCAGACGGTCGGCATAGTTGGTAGGTTTCGGCCACTGGTAGATGGTCTGTGTTATGAATTTGGATATGAGCTGGACAAAAGGAAGGGCGATCATCATGCCTGCAAAGACCCATATCGCGTAAATCCTGCCTGCCCCTATCGAGGCGACGGCTGTCGAAGGCACCTGCCCGCAGAAAACCGCGCCGGCCGCGCATATCATTCCACCCAGGGCCGAACCCCAGAAGAAGTTGGCACGTATGTTCAGATGGACCACGCCCATCAATTTAAGACCGTAAAAGAGCATGATTCCTATGGCCATGGCGAAGAAGAGAGTCTTGAAAAGCTGGCTGTTCTTCATCGAGAACTGGTCTATGAAGGTCTTGCGCCAGGCTAGTTCCGAGCGGATGAAAATAAAACCGAGCAGCGCACCGAAGATGATGGCCGCTATCACACCATATGTTCCTGTAAGAGCCAGAGGTTGCATGTTCAGTCCTTATCCTTGCCTTTTCCTTCTTTTTCAGCCTTTCCACCGGAGGATTTACCGCCGCCGCCTGCCGAGACCATGTTGTATATCCCCATGAAAATCACGCCCCATATGACAAAAGCCGCGATGAAAACCCAGGCGCCAGTTGACAGCTGCATCGCCGCGCACCACTGTCCCTCAAATGAATCTCCGGACATCTGGAGCCCTACCATCACAAGGAATCCACCGGCCACACCCTGGAGGATCGTCAGCCCGAATGATCCAAAGAACCCTTTTTCCTTGATGTCTTCGGGAACAAGCTGGAAGCGCCATTCGCCGCCCATGATGGCCGCAATCATTCCACCTATGAGGATGCCAACCAGAAAGGCCGTATGCCAGTTGAAGGTCGGCAGGGTCGTCACAGTCCTGGCGGCTATCGACTTGTTGCAGAACTCGGAAATCATTATATAAGAGTCGCTCATCCCGATGGTGGTATCGAAAAGATAGAGGGCAAGCATGAAGAGGAAGGCTATTGCCGTCCCTGAAACATATGCCGACCATTTTCCTGAAAACGATTTGATCATCCGTCAATTCCCCGATTTGAGTAAAGCCATAACTTAAACTATAATCCGAATTTTGAAAGCAAAAAGCTGCTTATCTTATAATCTATGATGGATGTAGTGTTCGCCGTCACGGCGAAGATTACTCTCTTGCCTGAGACAGGCAACTCTACATCTCCAGGAAATTTATTGCCAAATTTCAGTAGTACTATTATGAATTACCCGAGCTGAATCACATCCTTAAATTCCAGCTCCTGCCCGGAGTCATGGAGTGCAATGTTGAAACGCTTCCTCCTGAATGATGAAAATCCCTTGCCTGATGTTTTGGCGGAAATGGAAAGTCCGCCTCCATTGCGTGTCAAGACGAACTCAGTCTCAAAATATTTTCCTTTCCGGTAATCTGTCGTCTCACCGTCGTCCTCCATCAGACAGGATTTGAATGCACCTGATTCAGAAGGAGCAAAAACATGGAGTTCGATCTCTTCCGGTCTTAGCCCGACAGTCGAATCAATCTCTTCTGCTAGCATCGGAATGACCGCCCCTGACCTGACAAAGAGAGGGATGATGTCGAGAGGAGCTTTTACATTGATTGTCTTTCCACCGTTTATCAGCTTCCCGGTCCAGAAATCGTACCAGCCGCCTTCAGGCAGATATACCTTCCTGGATTTCAATCCTTTTTTATAGACAGGCGCGACAAGCAGATCCGGACCGAACATATACTGATCATCTGTTTCGTACGCCTTGCCATCGGACTGGAAATAATATGAGAGCGGAGCCATGACCGGCGTTCCGTTCCTGGATGATTCGGCAAACGCCGTGTAGATGTAGGGAAGAAGCTTGTAGCGCAGCTTCACGGCCTTGCGGTATACATCCGTAACCTTATCTCCCATCTCCCAGGGTTCCTGTCCCTGCTTGTCGGCATTGTGGTTCCTGCAGAAAGGCGTCAGTACCGCATACATGATCCATCTTGCCAGCAGTTCCGGATTGCACGCCTGCGCAAAACCTCCGATGTCGGAGCCGACAAAGGGCTGTCCTGAAATGCTGAGGCCGTTCGACATTGGAATGCTCTGCCAGAGGTGTTCCCATCTTGAGAAATTGTCACCGAGCCAGTTTGCGGCATAACGCTGGATGCCCGGAGCGCCGGCTCTGCTCAGGATGAAAGTCCTTTTCCCGGGAAAGGCTTTTTCGAGTCCTTGCTTTGTCGCCATCGCCATCAATGTGGCATACTCGTTATGGAAGCGTTCGTGCGGATGGTTTTCACCTGAGAAATCAAACCTCATGTCGGCTATGTCGGAATCCTTGGTGGCTGGTTCGTTCATATCGTTCCAAATAGCGGCAAGCCCGTTTTTCTTCGCGTGTTCACCGTTAAGACGGCCCCACCACTCCCTTGTCTTCCCCTGCGTGAAATCAGGGAACACGGTCTGCCCCGGCCAGACACGCCCCATGAAAAGACTGCCGTTCGCGGACCTGCAGAAGTGATCGCCTTTGATTCCCTCCCTGCATGCACTGTATGAAGGGTCGTATTTGACTCCAGGATCGACGATCGTAATCATCCGGAAACCCTTTGCAAACATCTCGTCAGAAAGCTTCTTCATATCCGGAAATCTTTCACGGTTCCAGGTAAATACCCTGTATCCGTCCATGTAGTCGATATCCAGCCAGAGAGTGTCGCATGGAATTCCGAGTTTCCTGTAGTTATTGGCAAGTTCCCTGACATCCTTCTCCGTATAAACTTTCCACCGGCACTGATGATGACCTAGCGCCCATATCGGAGGAAGCTCCATCCTGCCGGTAATTCCCGAATAGTCTTCAAGTATTGATTTCATGGAAGGACCGCTGAAAACATACAGTGTCAGCTGTCCGGCATTGAACTCTACCGTATAATCATCCTTGCCGTCCAGATCAAAATATCCCCTGGACGGATTGTCGAAGAAGAATCCGGCCGCCGCAAACTTGTCCTTGCGTGAAACCTTATAGTAGAAAGGTATCGACATGTAATAGGGATCAAATGACTGGCTCGATGGATCCCTGCCAGGATCCCCCTGCTTCACTTCGGGCATGACGTCCGAGCCGGATTCCGGACTCAGGATGTCGGTGTTCCACATCTGGTATTTCCGTCCTGACTTGTCAAGGCCGCCGGTCTTCTCACCGAGTCCGAGGAACATGTCGTCGGGATTCCTCTTCAATCTTAACAGCCAGCCGGAATTCATGCTCAGGTACGCGTCATCCTTCAACTTCTTCCAGTCGAAACCTTCAATCACGACAGTACCATCAGAGCGGACTGCGCGGATATTGAAAGGATTCTTGTTGATGACAAGTTTCAACTCGCGGCTTATGAGGGCAATCTGCTTTCCGTCCTGCTTTATTTTTAGCGAAACCTTCTGCGAGGGTATTTTTATAACCGAACAGCTTGGATTCTCATCGAATTTTCCGGCCTGTGATATCTTGATCCGGAAAAGATCCTCCTTCAAGAATTCAATGCGGACCTTTTCGTTCTCATAGACGAGATTGATACCATTAGATGACCTGATGGACGATTTGAACGCCCCAAGTCCGTTGGCAAAAGTTGTCTTCATCCTGTAATACATGATTTTTCCTTTATTGATATTCCTCTGGCTAGCAGGGATTGATTTCTAAAGACTCTCTGAAAGCAGGTGCTGCGACATGGGGCTGGTAGCGATCTGTCCATGGCATATTGCGAGGGCGAGCGCATCGGAGGAATCAAGAGGCATGTCGTTCACATTGATTCCGAGTCGTCCGGCCAGGATATAGGCGACCTGTTCCTTCGAGGCGGCGCCGTTTCCGCAGACCGACTGCTTGGCCTTCCTGGGAGCGTAGGCATACATCGGGATGACGTTCTCGGCGAAAACGGTCATCACCGCCCCGCGCGCATAGCTCAGGATCATCGCCGTCTTGATGTTCTTCTGGAAGAAAGCGCTTTCGAGCACCGCGACGTTCGGATGATATTTCTCGACAATCTCCCTCATTCCGCCGGCAAGACGGCGCAGGCATTCGCTGTGGGGCGCGGAAGCCTTCGTCTTTATGACGCCGCAGTCAAGCACCCTCATCTTGTCGGAGGACGTGAAATCCACCACGCCGTAACCGGTGCATCGCAATGCCGTATCTATTCCTAGAATAATCATAGGCACAATATATCAATTGAACCACAAAGGCTCAAAGGCTCAAAGCTCTTTTTTATCGAAAAGCACAAAGTCGAAGATCCCGGCCCCGGAGGGTGTCGGGAACACAAAGTTTATTTTTGATAAAAACCACGCAGGCATCCGTCTTCGCCAGCACTACGGCGGGCATGCGGGTTATTGCTAGTGTGATACTTGTTGACATAAGAACCATGCTGATATAAATTTCCAAAGGCGACTTAATGAAAATCTGAAATAAAAAGGAGAACGCATATGAATGGCGAAAGCAAATGCCCTGTGACAGGAAGGACTGGCAGGCGCACGTCCGGCGGAGGAACGACGAACCGGGACTGGTGGCCGGATCAGCTGAACCTCAAGATCCTGCACCAGCATTCTCCAATGTCCGATCCCATGGACAAGGATTTCAACTACGCCAGAGAGTTCAAGAGCCTTGATCTGGCAGCCGTGAAAAGGGATCTGCGGACGCTGATGACAGATTCGCAGGACTGGTGGCCGGCGGACTTCGGCCACTACGGCCCCCTGTTCATCCGCATGGCCTGGCATAGCGCAGGCACATACCGCACCGGCGACGGCCGCGGTGGCGCCGGTGCCGGACAGCAGCGCTTCCCTCCGCTCAACAGCTGGCCTGACAACGCGAACCTCGACAAGGCCCGCCGCCTGCTCTGGCCCATCAAGCAGAAATATGGCAGGAAAATCTCATGGGCCGACCTCCTGATTCTTGCAGGCAATGCCGCCCTGGAGTCGATGGGATTCAAGACCTTCGGGTTCGCTGGCGGCCGAAAGGATGTATGGGAGCCGGAAGAAGACGTCTACTGGGGTGCTGAGAACAAGTGGCTGGATGACAAGCGCTACTCCGGAGACCGGGACCTGGAAAATCCGCTCGCAGCAGTGCAGATGGGGCTGATCTATGTCAACCCGGAAGGCCCGAACGGCAAACCTGATCCCCTTGCGGCAGCCAAGGACATCCGTGAAACCTTCGCCCGCATGGCGATGAACGACGAGGAGACGGTTGCGCTCATCGCCGGAGGGCACACCTTCGGAAAAACCCATGGCGCAGGTCCCGTATCCCATGTTGGCCCTGAGCCGGAAGCGGCAGGACTCGAGGAGCAAGGCCTCGGCTGGAAGAGCAGCTTCGGCACCGGCAAGGGCGGTGATGCCATCACCAGCGGGCTGGAAGTCATCTGGACCAACACCCCCACGAAATGGAGTAAGAACTTCTTCAGGATCCTCTTTGAATATGAATGGGAACTTACAAAAAGCCCGGCTGGTGCGAACCAGTGGAAGCCAAAGGCCGGCGCAGGCGCCGGCACCGTGCAGGATGCGCACGACCCATCAAAACAACACGCACCATCCATGCTGACCACAGACCTTGCTCTGCGGTTCGACCCTGCCTACGAAAAAATATCACGGCGCTTCTATGAAAATCCGGATCAGTTTGCAGACGCATTCGCCAGAGCATGGTTCAAGCTGACGCATCGCGACATGGGACCGCGCGCACGCTATCTCGGCCCGGAGGTTCCTGCCGAAGAGCTGATCTGGCAGGATCCGATACCCGCAGTCAGCCACAAGCTGGTCGATGAACAGGACATCACCTCCCTCAAGGGCAAGATTCTGGCTTCCGGTCTTTCTGTGCCGGAGCTGGTTTCAACCGCCTGGGCATCGGCCTCCACCTTCCGCGGCTCCGACAAGCGCGGTGGCGCCAACGGCGCCCGCATCCGCCTTGCACCGCAGAAGAGCTGGGAGGCAAACCAGCCGGATGAACTGGCGAAGGTGCTCAAGGTCCTGGAAGAAATCCGGAGCGAGTTCAACAAAACGCAGGCTGGCGGCAAGAAGATCTCGCTTGCCGACCTGCTCGTCCTGGCCGGCTGTGCCGGCGTCGAACAGGCCGCGAAGAAGGCCGGCCACGAAGTGACGGTCCCCTTCTCGCCGGGACGCATGGATGCCTCCCAGGAGCAGACCGATACCCTCTCGTTCGCCGTACTTGAACCGATTGCAGATGGTTTCCGCAACTATCTCAAGGGCAGATACACCATTCCTGCCGAAACATTGCTGGTTGACAAAGCGCATTTGCTGACCCTTACTGCACCGGAGATGACTGTACTTCTTGGCGGCATGCGTGTGCTTGATACAAACTTCGGACATGCCCGGCACGGTGTTTTTACAAAAAGACCGGGAGTCCTGACAAATGACTTTTTTGTGAATCTGCTCGACATGGGCACGGAATGGAAACCTGCATCTGAAGACAAAGATGTATTTGAAGGCCGCGACCGCAGGACTGGCGCTGTGAAATGGACCGGAACGCGCGTCGATCTCATCTTCGGTTCGAACTCCCAGCTCCGGGCCCTGGGCGAGGTCTATGCAAGCGCGGACGCGCAGAAAAAATTCGTACAGGACTTCATATCCGTTTGGACCAAGGTGATGAACCTCGACCGCTTCGATCTCGCATGCCTGTAGGAGAAATGTCTTAGGGTGTTCTGAGAGGACGATGAAAAAGCTGACAGCTCAAAGCCAGTTCTGGCGTATGGAGCATCGCGACGCTCGGATGGTGTTTTTCGACAAGCTCCCGCATTCCGCCTGCCAGCCGGCGCCGGCATTAGCTGTGGGGCGCGGAAGCCTTCGTCTTTATGACGCCGCAGTCAAGCACCCTCATCTTGTCGGAGGACGTGAAATCCACCACGCCATAACCGGTGCATCGCAGGGCCGTATCTATTCCGAGAATAATCATGGAGACAATATATCAATTGAAACACCGTGTCACAAAATGGATTTATATATGCCTGGATAAATCATCCGGACGGACTACTCCCGGAAATCAGGTGTCTGCGAGTTGTCCGACCCGACATCCTGGATGAAGCCGTTCTCGAAACCGAAAGATTCCAGCTCCCTGCGTGCAAACTCATATTCCCCGGAACTTATGCAGCGGTCCATCCCGGGATGCCTGGACGCGAGATGGGTGGGGTAATACTGCCCCATGAGGCTGATGTATGTCCCGTTGCCCAGGTTCGCGTCGATCCATTCCAAGGTTTCATGTATCGAATTAGCGTCGTCTGGCAGGATCAGGATGCGGATCAGAAGACCCCTGTACGCAATACCGTCCTTGTCCAGCTTCAAATGTCCGACCTGCCTGAACATCTCACGTATTGCGGATTTCGCAACATCGGGATAGTCGGCGGCTCCGGAATATTTCCGTGCCATGTCAGGCGAGGAATATTTGAAGTCGGGCATATAGATGTCGACAAGGCCTTCGAGCGTCTCCAGCGTCTCCCTCAGCTCATAGGCGCTGCTGTTCCATAAAACCGGAATCACCAGCCCCTGCTTCCTCGCCATGACAAGCGAATCCCTTATCAAATGCGTGAAATGGGTCGGAGTCACCAGGTTTATATTGTGGGCGCCCTGGGACTGCAGGCCAAGCATGCTCCGGGCAAGATCATCAACCCCCAGCTCCTTTCCATATCCGGAATCGCTTATCCTGTAGTTCTGGCAGAAAACGCACCGCAGATTGCAGCAGGAGAAAAATATCGTACCGCTTCCTCTGTTCCCGCTGATCACAGGCTCTTCGCCAAAGTGCAGCGAGCATGTATTGACCTTGAGCCTCTCGCCCGCCCGGCAGTATCCTGACTCGCCAACGCGGTCGACTCCGCATTTCCTCGGACAAATCATGCAGCGAAACCTGCCGTCTGCGGATTTATTTTCTGATTCAGCCATGTGCGCCAAAGGAACTCCCATATAGTTGAAGACTGGAACATATAACCCGCAAGATGGTTTTCAAGCATCCGAATTCGTCCTTGAACATCTGCTTCATAAGCCTAAAGACCAGACCGGAACTCGCCGTATCCATGCTGAAGCAGCAATTTCTGCTCGGTGTCATTGAGCGGTACAGTTTTTGGCCAGTACTCATTGATCATGCGCCGTGCACCGTCACCAACTATGAGGTACACGAGATTATGTTTCCGCGCTTCGTTATGCCGGGCAATGATGACCTCGGTCTGTGTCCAGCCCTTGGGCATTAGAGTGGCGGGATACATTGCGATGACCCCTCTCGCACCGCCCATGCGTGGATCGTCCATCTCGGCATAATATCGCTTCTCCGTTTCCGTGGACCATGCCTCTACATATGGAAATTCGCAGTATTTAAGGATAATATCCCGGTCCCACCAGTTCATGTCCACGAGATTCACGGTCTGGCGGAGTCCGCGTTGTTCCAAAAGGTCACCGGCTGTCTTTAAAAACTCATGAATGCCGCTGGTCTCCTCGGCAAGATTGCCATGTATGTGGCCGAGCGTATCCCAGTGAATTCCGTCGAAGCCAAGTTCCTTCACCGCCGGAGCCCAGCGGCCGACCATGAACCGCGCCCAGGCCGCATTTGGCAGATAGGCGGGAAATCGGGGATTCTTCTCTCCGGACGGGTGCCAATACCACTCGCCCTTCTTCGTAGTTATTTTACTTATACCCGCTGAGGGCGATTCGAGATTGTCCTCTTCAGCGGCGACAGCCTGGACGTACGCCCAGGCGCGTCCATTGTTCTTGTGGACTTCGTCCAGCGCGGCCTTAATCGTAGCAAGGCTTATGACTCCCCGGCGGAAATATGCTTCCTTCCATTCAGCACCCTTTACTGGCGTGGAATAGTCGGCAAACCAATCGTAGAACATGAACTCGCGTATGCCATAGTCCCGCGCCATCGTCGCCACGCGCTCCCGTATGTCCGTCTCATGCTCCGGACCAAGCACCGAACAGGAAATGAATCCATACTCGCCGGTTATGCCTGGCCTGGCCGAGGCGCATGACACTTGAAGGATTATGAATAGAACTGCTATTGACAATTTCAACACTTTCATGGAGGCTCCGCTGTTGTTAAAATAATTCAAAATTAAAGGCTTTTCCACTTGTATAATATAAACCGGTATACTACAAGTATACTATATTCATAATTTATCAAGAGGCCTTTGATATGAATCAGTCCAAAACAGTAATAAAAATCAGAAAAAAAGGAAAAGCAGGCGTGTATATCTACAAGGAGATATACGATGTCCTAAGAAAAGATATACTTTCCGGAAAACACAGGCCCGGAAGCATGCTTCCTTCCGCCAATGATCTTTCCGCCAAATATTATGCCAACAGGCTGACCGTCAGGAAGGCCATATCAGGACTGATAACCGAGGGACTTGTCTATACCCGGCCCGGGCAAGGGACCTATGTCGTAGAGACTCCTGAGGCCGTTCTCTCCCGCCAGTCAAAAATTCCTGACAGGTTTTCCGAAAGGGCCTTGAATGTAGGCATTGTTTCCAAAATGCTTGTGACCGATAATTTCGGGTTCTACCATTCTGACATGGTCAACGGGATACACAGAGGGCTGATCGAAAACAATGCAAACATGACGGTACTTGCCTACCACGGGAACGAAAGCGACGCGGCGCTTTTCGCCCATGTCGGGAGGAGCCAGCTTGATGCAGCCATATATATAGGCCCCTTCGACGTCAAGGATCTCAGGACAATGATTGAAAAAGGCATCCCTTCGGTACTCGTCGACTTCCCGGTTAGAAAATCCGGAACCGACTGCATCCTGATGGACAATGTCGGCGGTGGACAGACTGCAATCGAGCATCTGATTTCACTCGGTCACAGGAAAATCGCAATAGCAGTTGGGGCTGAGGCCCAGCCTGCAGCCCCTGAAAGGCTTGCCGGCGCCATGAAGGCCTTGCGTGAACATGGGATTCCAGAAAATGAAACACGGATTTTCCAAGGAAATTTCAAGCTCAGGAGCGGATATGACATCGCATCTGAAATCATTCGCTCGGGAGATCTTCCCACTGCAATATTCTTCATGAACGATGAGATGGCATATGGCGGCATGCAGGCTTTCCGGGAACTTTCCAGGATCAGGATTCCAGAGGACATCTCGATCATCGGTTTCGACAACAACGCATATTCCCTGATGACGAGCCCCCATCTCACCACAATTTCCGCGCCTGCCATGCAGATGGGCAGACTCGCCGTCCAACGTCTTTTCGCAAAGCTCAGAAACGGCGGCGACTACTTCCCAAGCACGACACAGATGGACACATGTCTCACTGTAAGAGAATCGACAGCAATACCTGGTGGACAGGGGCCCAGGAAACTAAATAGAATTCTATAATCCATGGAGGGCGCGACATGAAAACAACAAAATCATTTCCAAAAGAATATCTTTCCCCTTTCACCCTCAAAGAGCTGCCCGCCTGCCAAGGCGCAGTCCTCAGGGCGAAGCGCTCATCAGCGTTTACGTTGATAGAGCTCCTGGTGGTGATTGCGATAATCGCAATCCTGGCGGCGCTCCTTCTGCCTGCGCTGCAGGCGGCGAAGGAGTCAGCCAGAAGCATATCCTGCCTCAACAATCTCAAACAGCTTGGCCTCTTCACCCAGTTCTATATTGCCGATTACAACGACCACATTCCAATCAGCCATTCTGAAGTGCCATACTTCTCGTGGGACTGGGGAAGATGGTGGAGCAAGAACAACCTGGGGCAATATGTCTTCAAGGACAATGGCCCGTCGGATCCCTTCAAGTACCAGAATCAGCCTGTCTATGTCTGCCCTTCGAGGAAAATCGAGGGTACGGTGGCTAATCCTGCATGCTACGGAGTCAACATGGCCATGTGGAAGCAGACGGTCCCCCCATCCAACAGTCCTCCCAGGAAAGTTTCAAGCATCGACCGTGTAAGCGATATCATGAGCATATCCGACGTACGCCAGGGGGCGGACGGCAACGCCCCGCAGCCTTATGCTACTTTTGAGGCCGCATCTGATATTCCACAGGGCGGAGGATCCCAGCACATCGGCCGTTCCTGGCCTACCATCCAGACGACTGATACAGGAAGCGCGACAACCGCGATCCCTCGGTTCCTGCCAGCCAACCAGGCCGGCATTCCATCAGGTGTCCCGGGCGTGGACTTCCGGCATGGCCCTTCAAGGGGCAGCAGTATAAACACGGTATTCATCGATGGACACGCCGGACAATTGAAAAACGGCAGCGTGCAATACGGGAACGTCGTGACGAACAAGGAATATTGAACGGCTTCATATGCCAAGAGGCAGGAATTTGAGAAATCAATTGCCCCATAAATAAAAATCCGTGGCCTCTCTTTTCGAAAGACCACGGATTGGGAAACAAGATACACACGCCTTGCGGCGTTAACTACAAGCAAATTCTTAGAACATAAGAACGCGCAATAAATTGCGCTACTACCAACATATTGCATTCATGCCGCAAGGCATGTCATATGCAGGCGCATGCCTGCATATCAGTCCAGCATTCCTTCCATGAGATCGGTGGGAAGCGGAGCCGGCTGATCGCACTTGCTCTTCAGCACGTAATGCTTCCTGCTCTTCGAGGAGAGTTCAAACGCATGCATGATCTCGAGCACATGGTATGCAAGTTCGCCGGAAGCCCTGTGGGGCCTTCCTTTTTTCACGGCTGCCGCAATGTCGGCCGCACCGATTATACGGGAGTTCTTGGCATACTTATGCGTAAGGACTGTTTCCGACCAGTTCTCGTTTCCGGGACGGTACACTTTCACAGGTCCGCCGAAACCGTTCGGATCCGGAACCATCATGCTTCCTTCGGAACCGTAGATCTCGATCGGGCTGTGCGCGTGCTTCCAGCATTCCCAGCTCATGACGACTGTGATCATTGCGCCGTTCCAGAACTCAAGGGTTCCGGAGCAGTGCGTAGGAACTTCAACCTTGATCTTCGCGCCGAAATGTTCCTTGCATCCAGCAATCCTCACCGGGAAGGAAGCCTGCGTGCAGGCGGATACCGTCTTCACCGGACCAAGCAGATGCACAAGGGCAGTCATGTAGTACGGTCCGAGATCGAACATCGGGCCTGCGCCGGTCTGGTAGAAGAAGAACGGATTCGGATGCCATGCCTCGGGACCGCGCCCCATCATGAATGCGGTTCCAGCCAGAGGCTTGCCGATCCAGCCGTCGTCGATGATCTTCCTCGAGGTCTGGAGTCCAGCTCCTAGGAAGGTGTCGGGAGCGCAGCCGACCCTGAGTTTCTTCTTCTTTGCAAGATCGATTATCTTCTTGCCGTCTGCAAGTGTGATCGCAAGAGGCTTCTCGCAGTGGACATGTTTGCCGGCGTTCAACGCCCTGAGGTTGATCTCGGCATGGGCGGCGGGAATCGTAAGGTTCACTACCAGTTCGATCTCCGGACTCTTGAGGAGCTCGTCGACCGTCATAACCTTTATCTTGAATTCCTCGGCCTTCGCCTTTGCAGCATCCATGTTGATGTCCGCGCATGCAACAATTTCAATGTCATTGAAACTCGGACCATTGCTCAGATAAGCCTTGCTGATGTTTCCACAGCCTATGATGCCAATTTTCATTTTTGCCGACATGGTTATTTGTTCCCTTCACCGAGTTTGCTTGCGACAAGATACTTGTAGCTGTCTTCAACCGCCTGGAACATGTCGGTGTCGCACTTGTCGAGTTCGACGACGAGCCAGCGGAGGATCTTCGGATCTGCGGCGGCTATGACTTTCTTGAAGTCCATCTTGCCTTTTCCCACGGCCACCATCGCCTTGTCCTTCTCGAGCGGGCCGTCCTTGATGTGGAGGAGAGGAGTGCGCTTCTTGAATTTCGCTACCTGTTCAGCAGGATCGTTCGCGCCGAAGTTCGCGGCCCAGTAGGTGTCGATCTCGAAAAGGGCTTCGGGGCAGAGTTCTGCGAAATAATCATATGCGAGCCTGTCGCCGATCTTTTCAAACTCCCAGTAATGGTTGTGGAGGAAGAGGCTGAGACCGGCCTTCTTGAGGACGGAGATCATGCCATTCACGGTTTCAGCAGTCTTCTTTATTGCATCCATGTCCTTGAACTCATTCGGACCGTAGCCTGTGGAGACGATGTCGAGACCGAGGATCTTGGCGGTTTCTTCCGCTTCGGCGAGGTTTGTCGGGTTCGCCCACGGGCCGTGGCTTGACGAGATCTTCATTCCGAGATCCTCGACAACCTTCCTGAGTTCGGCAGGCTTGTAGTTGTAGAATCCGGCCGGCTCGACGCCCTTGTAGCCGATCTGCGCGACTCTCTTGAGAACCGCCGTAAAATCTTTCTTCGACTCTTCCCTGAGGGAATACAACTGTACTGAAATTGGCTTCACTATGAATCCTCCTGTTATTTTACACTTGACCAAATATCTTTGACCGCATAGAATTTATCTACTGGAAGCAGTTATAGCAATTGACATAAAGTATGATATATTGATGAAAAATATTTTTCCTTCGTAAAAATATGCCAATGAATCCAAAATTAATCAATATCGGCTATTTCAGGGCGCCTAAAAGCCAGAGGATATCCCCGCATACCATCCAGCCGGGTTTTGAGTATATTGAACTCCTGACCGGAGGCAAGCTCCTGTTCGAGATGAATTCTCGGGAGCACATCTTCGAGTATGGAACAATGTTCTGGCATATTCCCGGCGACATGACGATCCACAAATACCTCCCTGATTTCCCGTATGAGTGCCTGTGCCTGAGATTTAAAAGGCCGGAAGGTAAATCTGGCAGGACATACCCGCGCATGACAGTCTGGGAGAACAGGGAAGATGCGTTAAGCTTTTCAGACAAGGTTATAAAGGCCTTCCATGATGTGAGCTTTGACCGGCAGCTGATCTCCCAGTATGCATTTTCGAAAGTCGCATGGGAGGCCGCGATGTTCATGAAAAGAAAACCTTCCTCGGACATTCCCTCACCGCTTGCAAGGCTCATGTCCTTCATAGAAACCGATTATCCCGAGGATCTGACCACCGAGGACCTGGCGAAGGAGGCGGGAGTAAGCGTCCCCCATCTGCATGCGCTCTCGAGGAAATTTCTCGCTTCAAGCCCCCACCTCATGCTCCTGGACAGACGTCTCCAGGAAGCGAGAAGGCTGCTCGCGACCACAAACGCCGAAGTGAAGCAGATCAGCTCCGACTGCGGATTCATGAACGTCGAGACCTTCTGCAGGGCCTTCAGGAAGAAGTTCCAGACCTCTCCCGGCGAATTCAGGAAATCAAACTCCCCGAAACATATCCTGAAGAATATCTAGCCACAGACCTGCACGGACGAAGACTGACGACAAAAGAAATTGTATTGAACTGGAAATCCATAAAGCAAGATTGCCAGCGAGAGGTTTACACGTCAAGTGCTGGACTTTGGAAAAAATTGTTTGTAGTAGCGCATGTTTGCGCGTTCTTAAAGTAGGTACGGGCTTCAGCCCTGTCTACTATACGCATTATTCTGGCTCTGTTTAGAATTCTTTATGATGAGTCCTCCAGACGGAGGACGAATCTTTGGCGCAGATCATTCTGCGCTTTGGATTCCACTGGAACCGTGGAGAAGATAACAGCTTTCGCTTTTGTTAAGATGCCATGGCGTGACGAACAGCTCTAAAAACAAAGCGGTGAATAATCACCGCAGTCCAAAGTCAGGCCGAAGCGCCTGACGTAAAGATGCAAAGACAGAAGAACCGGAGAACATGACGTGGACAGTACTGGAATATGCGTATAGCAGACAGGGCTTTAGCCTGTACCATTCTTAGCGTTCTTAGAGGTTAAGATGGTACATCCTAAAGGACGTACCTACTACTTCTGCTCAGCGGCGAGCTGCTCGAGAATCTCGGGCGGAACATCGAAATTGGAATAGACTGCCTGTATGTCCTCCTGCTCCTCGAGCACTTCGACGAGTCCCATCACCTGGCGGGCTGCGTCTATGCTTGTGATTTCCATGAGGTTTATGGGCTTCTGGACGATGCCTGACTCCTCGCATGCGATCTTCGCAGCTTCGAGGGCCTTGGAAATCGTATCGAAGGCGTCCTGAGGACCCCATATCTCGGCGATTCCATCATCGACTTCAATGTCTTCGGCTCCGGCGTCGAGAACAATGTTCATGAGCTTGTCTTCATCGGCGTTATCGCCCTTGACAACGAAATGGGCTTTGCGCTGGAACAGCCTGCTGACTGATCCTCCACCTGCGAGAGTTCCGTTGTTCCTGTCGAAGAGCATCCTGATTTCGCTGGCGGTACGGTTCTTGTTGTCGGTAAGGCATTCTGCGAGGATCGCAACTCCATTGGACCAGCCTTCATAAAAGACGGTCTCGTATGTCACGGCGTCAAGACCCTCTCCTGCACCCTTCTTGATCGCCCTCTCGACATTGTCCTTGGGCATGTTGCCATTTTTTGCAGCTAGGAGAGCGGTCCTAAGCCTCGCGTTTGTCGCAACGTCCTTGCCTCCCTCCCGGACGGAAACCATGATTTCCTTTCCGATCCTGGAAAAGACTTTCCCTTTTTTGATGTCAGCCGCGCCTTTTCTGTGCTTGATATTTGCCCATTTGCTATGTCCGGACATGAACTACCTCTATTTCATTTAGTGATTTAGCGATTTTATGATTTAGCGATTTATTAAGACTTATAAGATTTTGAGATTTGCAGCTGGTCAGGGAGATTTCTGATCTTCTCCGATTCGCCGATTCACCCTTTCTCCAATTCTTTCTTCAAAGCCCGATCGGAGGAAGTTTTTCCACGCTCCGCTGTTTCTGGATGACTGTGAGCCATGTTTTCTTTTCAGGATCGAGATCCGTCACGAAATACTTGCTTTCATCCTCTTTCCTGTCATAGCCCACGGTTGCTCCGGGCGGGAGAATGACATGCTTGTCGACTATGGCGTTCCTGACCAGGCATCTCTCTCCGATTTCGACGTCGTTAAGGAGGATGCTGTTATGCACAGTGGCATAGCTGTGGACATGCACCATGTTGAACAGGACTGAGTTACTTACGGTGCAGCCGGAGACAATGCAGCCGTCGCATACGAGGGAATTCACGGCTTTTCCGATTCTTGGGAGGCCTGTCGGGCTGACTTCCTCGTTGTGCACGAACTTGGCGGGGGGAAGGCTCAGATGGTAATTGAAGATCGGCCATTTCTTATTGTAGAGATCAAGCTGGGGCTCGGGCATTCTCAGATCCATGTTCGCCCAGAAGTAAGACTGGAGGGTTCCGACGTCGCGCCAGTAGTGGGAGGCGTTCTTCTGTCCGGGAACATTGTTGAGATAGAAATTGTAGGCGAAAAGCCGTTTGCTTTCTACGAGGGAAGGAAGGATATCCTTTCCAAAGTCATGGCTGCTCTTGTCATTCTTAGCATCAGCCCTCAGCAGTCCGAGGAGCTCCCTGGAATTGAACGTGTAATTACCCATGGAGACCAAGGCCATTGTCGGATCGCCGGGAATGGGCGATGGATTCTTCGGTTTTTCCTGGAATCCGATTATGCGCCAGTCCTTGTCGACCTGCATTACACCGAAGCTTGAAGCCTCCCCTATCGGAACCGGGATTGCTGAAACTGTCGCGATTGCATTCGAATTGCAGTGGAAATCGACCATCTGGCTTATGTCCATCCTGTAGATATGGTCCCCGCCGAACACTGCGACAAGGTCGGGCGCGAAGTCCTCTATCAGATGGATGCTCTGGTATATCGCGTCGGCGGTGCCTACAAACCAGGTTTTCTTGGCGGTCCTCATCTGGGCTGGAACGGGGATTATGAAACGTCCCTTGCCGTGGGTTCCTGCGATATTCCATCCGTTGATGATGTGCTCCATCAGGCTCTGCGAACGGAACTGGGTCAGCACGAACATGCTGTTTATTCCGCTGTTGATGAAATTGCTGAGCACGAAGTCTATGATCCGATATTTGCCGCCGAACGGAACCGCCGGCTTGGCTCTTTCTATGGTAAGAGGATGGAGCCTTGAGCCTTCTCCACCGGCAAGTATCATGCCAAGAACTGAAACGTTATTCATTTTTCAACCTCATTGTTTGAAACGGATTATTCAACAGTCAAGATACTCCGCTCCAGTGAAAATTTCAAGAATATTACACTTCGAAGCCGTGCGGAAATAACTTTTGCACGGACGGCCCCTTACTCTTCCGGCAGCTTCACCTTGTTGACTTCAACATGGATTTCATATCTCTTGAAGATCGGCAGGGTGAAGGGGGAGTTCCAGAAAACAGCATACGGCTCGGATTTCCTCACATATTCCGGATGTCCCTTCACCCATTTCTTGAGCTTCTCCCGGGTGTTGCATATGTTCTCATAGGAATAGGAACCCCAGTCGCCGGCGGATATCACAGTTCTCTTGTCTTTCTTGATGATTTTCACATCCGACGAGTCCCGCAGTTCCTTTTCCTGGTCTGCAGTGTCAAGGTAGAATCTCATCGCGGAAAGTTTTACGCCAGGATCGGCTTCAACAGGAACGGTCATCGCAAGCCTCCACCTCTGAATGTAGTTATAGAGCCTGGAAAAAAGAAGATCAGGCGCCCTGCTGCTGAAATAGTCGTCCTTGAATTCAGCCTGCAGCACCCTGGCTTCAGGAAGCTCCTTCTCCTCTATCACTCCCGAAGGGGTGCGCTGGTAGGCTTCCTGGTAACTCGCGCATCCTGCGCAGATCGCCACCAGGCAGAAAGCCATCAAGGACGTCTTGAAGAATGCCCCAATTTTATTTCCTGTCATAACCGGCTCCATATATCGTTTTGCATCTTGCATTAATTTGCATTAATCGTTATTTTATTCAAATGCAATTTTAATTTTGGAGTATGATGGCCTGCCAGCGTATTCCAGGACACAGGTATAGGCAATGTCTCAAAGTACAAGCATCTGGAAGAAATTCTGGCCTCTGGCAGTAGCGCAGTTCTTCGGCGTGTTCAACGACCACGCATTCAGGGCGGTCGCGATATTCACAGTCGTCGGAGCGGAGTCCAGCTCGTCCGAAAACTCGGCGTTCATCTCGATCATAACCATGGTATACGCCCTCCCCTTCATCCTCTTCCCGTCGCCGGCAGGCTATTTCGCCGACAGGTTCTCAAAGCGCAACGTGATCGTGATAATCAAGTTCATCGAGCTCTTCTTCATGCTCGCCGGCACGGTCTGCCTTGCGAATTTCGCAAGCTGGGGATCCGCGCCGCTGGCCCTCATAATGTTCCTGCTCGCGGCACAGAGCGCATTCTTCAGCCCGGTGCTGAACGGAATACTGCCGGAGACCTTCGGGGAAAAGACCATATCCCACGTCAACGGCAACAAGGAAATGCTCACGATGGTGGCTGTCATCATGGGCATGTGCTCGGGCATAGTGGCAAAATCCCTCGCCGGCCCCGACCTCTACAAGTGCGGCCTCTTCCTCTCATGCTTCTCCTTTGCGGCCTTCATAATCTCGCTGAAGATAATTCCCGGCCTTTCCGCCAATCCCAGGACAAAGTGGAGCTGGAACTGGTTCAGGGGATACATCGACGGCTTCAAGCTGGTCGCTGAAAAAAGGGCCATCCTCCTATGCGTCCTCGGCGACGCATTCTTCACGGCGATCGGCACCGGCATACAGGCGCTCCTCATCGTGCATGCCAAGTATGCCCTCCACCTGACCAAGGAGATCGAACAGGGATTCATCCAGCTCATGCTGGCGTTCGGAGTCGGATTCGGATGCTATCTCGCAGGAAAACTTTCCGGGAAGAAGATCGAACTTGGACTGGTGCCGTTCGGCGCAATTGGAATAGTGCTGTTCATCGTACTTATGATAACAATGCCGGGAAGCATGCTCCTGCTGCCTGAAATCCCTAAGATCGGGCAGCTGGGGTTCTATCCGTTCCTGCTGCTCCATATCTTCCTGCTTGGAATATCCGGCGGTCTCTTCATGGTCCCGCTCCGGGCGTACATCCAGAACAAGACGGAACCAGACACCAGGGGAACACTCCTCGCCAACGCGAACGTCCTTTGCTTCGGCGCAATGATCGCCTCCGGATTCCTGATGCTGATCCTCACCGGAGGAACAGAAGCGACCACGACGAACGACTTCTTCTCCAGTATTCAAAGCCATTTCCTCACCCTGTCGGCTTCAACCGTCATGATCGTGATGGGAATAATGACTGTCTTCGCATCCATATACGCCTGCGTCCTCCTTCCGGAATTCATGCTCAGGTTCTTCGTAGTCCTGCTGACCAGCACCGTATACAGGATAAAGCTTGAAGGCGAGGACAATATTCCCGACAAGGGGCCTGCCCTTCTTGTGGCGAACCATGTGTCGTTCGTGGACGGACTCCTCATAACCTCGTGCACATCCAGGTTCGTGCGTTTCCTGATGTACAAGGACTACTACACCATCCCCTATCTTTCAAAGATCTTCGGGTGGTACGGATTCATTGAAGTCCCGGCTCCCGACAAGCCAAAGAAAATGCTCGAGGTGTTTGAACGCACGAAGAAGGCCCTGAGGAACGGTGATGTGGTCTGCATATTCCCTGAAGGTAAAATCACCCGCAACGGCGTGATGGACGAGTTCAAGGAGGGTTTCTCGAAAATGATCCCCGAGGAGCTTGACGTGCCTGTCATCCCCGTCAGGCTCGGAATGCTCTGGGGCAGCATATTCAGCTACTACTACGGCAAGATAAAGCTCAGAATGCCCATGGAGTTCCCGCATCCTGCCTCCGTGACCATCGGAAAACCGGTCTCCAGAAAGCTTGACGCCTTCGAGTTGAGGAAGATCATGTCCGAACTCGCCGCTGAATCGGAAAGCAAACCACGCGACTCTGAGCGCCCCCTGCACTACCAGTTCGCGAAATACGCAAGGTTCCATCCTTTCCAGAGGATCCTCTACGATGCAAACGGCAAGAGCATGACAAACTTTTCTGTCGTCGTGAGGGCCGCAGCCCTGAGCGGCGAAATCCGCAAACTTTCCGCCGAGAATAAAAAATATGTCGGAGTGCTCCTTCCGAATACAGTGGGTTCAGTCATCACAACGCTCGCAGTCATGATGTCCGACAAGGTTCCCGCTATGCTCAACTACACCGCGTCGCCGAAGTCCATGGACGAAGCCGTAAGGAAGGCGGAGCTGGACTGCATCCTGACGAGCCGTGTATTCATCAAGAAAGCGGGAATAGAGCCGCGTCCGGAAATGATCTTCCTTGAAGACGTCGCAAAGAACATACCGAAATCGAAAGTAATCTTCTGGGGCGTCCTCGCCGCCATCCTGCCCCACCAGGAACTGATGAACATACTGGCTCCCGAAACACACAGGAATGTCTTTGCGACAGCCGTGCTCCTTTTCTCAAGCGGCTCGACAGGTTCGCCGAAGGGAGTCATGCTCTCGCACCGCAACATCAGCAGCAACGTGTATTCCTTCTACCGGATCGTCGGATGGGACAGGAAGACCGACAGCATCCTCGGCAATCTGCCCCTGTTCCATTCATTCGGTATCACCGCCTGCTTCTGGGTGCCTTTGATGACAGGCACCAAGGTCGTCTACGTACCCAATCCGCTTGATGCCACCGCTACCGGAAAAGCCATTCAGGACTACAAGATAAAGCTCCTCCTCGCGACCCCTACCTTCCTCCAGATGTACATGAAGAAATGCACTTCCGAACAGTTCAAGTCGCTGCGCCTCGTGGTCGTAGGAGCTGAAAAATTAAGAATTGACATCTCCAAGAAATTCAATGAGATGACAGGTTTGACACCGCTGGAAGGATACGGGTGCACTGAGCTTTCACCTGTTGTTTCTTTAAACATTTCAAATTCAATCCTCAGTCTTGGAACCGAGGTTGGAAAACCTGGAAGCGTTGGAATGCCGATGCCCGGAATATGCGTCAGGATAGTCGATCCGCAGACACGGAAGCCACTGCCTCCAAATACTGAAGGACTTATGCTTGTAAGGGGTCCGAACGTCATGCAGGGCTATCTGAACGATCCTGAGAAGACTGCCGAAGTGATCAAGGACGGCTGGTACAATACCGGTGACATAGCCAAGGTCGATACCGACGACAGGATCACGATCACCGGCAGGCTTTCGAGGTTCAGCAAGATCGCCGGCGAAATGGTGCCGCACGAGCTTGTCGAGGACGCCATACAGGAAATCCTTGATTCCGATGCCCGCCTCGTTGCCGTCTCCAGCGCGCCGGACGAGGCAAAGGGCGAGAAGCTGATCGTCTTCCACACCGAAATGCCGGTGACCCCGGAGGAGATCATCAAGAAGCTCCGCGAAGCCGATCTCCCCAACCTGTGGATCCCGAAAGCCGAGAACTTCAGGAAAATCGAAGCGTTCCCAATCCTCGGCAGCGGAAAACTCGACCTCGCGGCACTCAAGAAGATGGTGTGAGACAGCCCGGATGTGAAAGCAGGCAGAGGGCAATTTCTTAACAATGTTACACAGGCGTCCCGCCGAAGTCTTGGCTGTTCTTAAAGTAGGTACGGGCTTCAGCCTGTACCATAATTTTGTAATTTTAAGAACTAAGAATGGTACAGGCTGAAGCCCGTACCTACTGAGAACAACAGCTTTCTGTTCGTAGCGACCGGATGGGCCCTTCTGCCTCCTATCGTCAGGTCATGCTCCTGACCCGGCCTGGAAATAAACTTCCTCCATAGGCTGGATGAGGACAAACCCCTCCCCTTTGAAGAGCATCTGCATCGACTCCCCGCTGCCTCTTCCAAAAAAAGTTCCAATCGAGATGTCTGTCTTGAATTCAGGTTCAAGGGATCCGGACCAGGCAACAGTCGCATTGGGATCGGTGCAAACCGGGGATTGCGGGGTCACTTTCAGTATGAGAGGATCATAATGTGTCGTGATTGCCACCATTCCGCTACCGCCCAATTTCACATTGAAAAGACCTCCGGACATGATGCCGGTTATCTTCCTCATCAATTTGATGTCCCATTGTATCGTCTCCTCGAATGCCAGCACATCATTGCCGTTGACGCAAATAGTATCTCCCTGAAGCTTAAGAATCGTGACTTTCTTACCTGAATCGGCAAGATAGAGTTTTCCAGTTCCTTCAGCCTTTGTGAGCCGGGTACCTTCCCCGCTTACGGCCCGTTTCAATATTTTGCCGAGACCGTGTTCAAGAATGCCTTCGCGGATGAACTTGATATTTCCCGTGTATGCCACCATGGATCCCATCTTGGTCCAGATTCTCCCATTGAGATTGATCTCGAGAAGCCTTTCGCTCTCAAGCTCGAAAAGACCTTCCCCCTTGTCCTTCTGGGATGCACTACGAACAAACTCATCCAATGTAAAGCGCGACATTTCCTACCTCCGGTTGCCTTGTTTATTATTCCTTCAGGAACTACGTCTCCTGCATAATATTCCATGCCGATCCCTAAAAACAAAATTTTATTTGAATATGCCGGAAATCCTGTTATCATGTCCATCACACGAGCAAGGTGAATACGCCCGACAGACGACATGAACATGATATCCGGCAGGAACCTCATTTATGAAAAGCATCATAAACATCACATGCCGCAATAGACACGGCTGCGCCTATATGAGGCCTGACGTGGAGGCTGACAGGCATGAGGCGGTCATACTTGTGCATGGTCTTATCCGCAGCTCCTTCAGCATGATGTCTCCGGCCGTATTTTTGCGGAAAAAGGGTTTCTCTGTTTTCATCTACGACTATTATTCCACGCGCCATCCAATAGGGCGCCACGCCGATGATTTCAGCCGACTGCTCGGTAAAATATTGGAGGAGGATTACAGGAAGGTCCATTTCGTGACCCACAGCCTTGGAGGGATAATAGCCCGTATTGCGCTTGCGAAACTCGCAGACCCGAAGCTTGGAAGGCTAGTGATGATCGCTCCGCCGAACCAGGGATCCGCCAAGGCAAGCAGCATTTCCAGGATATGGTTCGCCAAACAACTCCTCAAGCCATTGGATGAGCTCAGGAACGATTCTGATTCGTTCATCAGGAAGGTGCCCGTACCTAAAATAGAATTCGGAATTATAGCAGGCTCGATGGATGCGAAGGTGAGCGTCGAAGAATCCCATCTGAAAAATGAAATGGATCACCTCGTAGTGAATTCCTTCCATACTTTCATCATGAACAGGAAAGCTGTGAAGGAGGCCCTCCTGAATTTCATTACTGAAGGAAAATTCGGCCATACGACGCAATGAACCAAAACCCAAGTCATCCCGATTTTGACCAGCAAAAGCCGAAATCCGTATACTAGGAAGTTAAAACAAAGAATATATTCTCGCACAAAGGCACAAAGTCGCAAAGGAATAACGATAAGCAAAAGATTTCGAGAAAGAGTCAGAGAAAAGACATTTTTCAAAAGGTCTTGTCTTTGTCCGAGCAGAAATGCGAAGGGGAAAAATAAACTTGATGATTTTCTTCGTGCCCTTCGGTTTTCTTCGTGGTTAAAAAGTACTTAGTGCCTTAGTGGCTTTGTGCGGGGAAATGAATTTGGAATTTTAACCATTCTGGTGCTGGCAACTTCGCTTCTCTCGTTGCTAGACCATGAGGCGTTATCAAGGAGAATAATTCCTTGAAATAACTGCACTACGCCATTATTTTAATTAAAAAAGGAACTCCAATGCATGCGATAAGCATAAAAGAAAACGCAAAGATGCTAATCAGCTCACTTCCAGACAATTCCACCTGGGATGACATCATGTATGAAATATATGTCAAGCAAAAGATAGAAAAAGGGCTAAAGGATGTAAAATCTGGCAAGCTAATCCCACATAAGGACATGAAGAGGATGCTGGAAAAGAAATGAAAGTCCACTGGACAGAATCTGCAGTGGAAGATTTGAAGGGGATTAAGTACTATATTGCTAAAGATTCCGAGTATTACGCAATAAATTTCACCGACAGAATCATCTCTTCCGTTGAAAAACTTTCCTCATTGCCTGAAATGGGCAGAAAAATTCCTGAAGCCGACGAAAATAATATCAGAGAAATAATACTGCGCCCCTATAGGATAATTTACCAGATACAGGAAGATTCGATAAATATCATTACGATAGTCAATTCAGCAAGAGACCTTTCAAATCCCAAATTGAAAAAATGGGAAATAGGATAAGCATACAGGTTCTGGCAACTTCGCTTCATTCGTAGCCAGTAGGTGGGGCGTTTTTATTTCAGCCCAGCATCACTTTCCTGGAATCCTCGCTGTCCTGGGGGACAAATCCGAGGATATCGCGCAGATTGGAAGTGTCAATCCACTTGTGGCTGCTGTCGGAAAGACAGTAGAATGTCTCATATTTCAAGTCCCCGGGTGCGTCCACACAGAGCTGGATTATTTTAGAAATGTCTTTGTGGCTGCACCATATTCCGGCCTGCTTTTGAGATGGCGTATCATCTGCCGAGACCAAGCCTATCCTGAGGCATATGCAGGATATTCCGAAGACATCCGAATAGACTCTTGCAAGCGCCTCTCCGAAGACCTTGCTGGCGCCATATGCCTCTATCGGCCTGACAGGATCTGAAGGCTTTACAAGTGGGAACTTGTCCGGGACATTCTTGAAGTTCCCGTCCCTGATCGACCTGTACGGCTCCTCAAAAGTGCAATACCCCTCGGAAACCCTGATCGAGCTTGCATAGATTATCCGTTTAACTCCTGCGATCCTGGAGGCTTCGAAGACATTGTGGAGCCCCTGGATGTTTGCCGACAAAGTCTCCTCCCACGGGGCAAAAGGGCTGGGGTTTGCGGCAAGCTGTATGACGGTGTCGATTCCCGCGAGGGCCTCGGAAACTTTTTTGTAGTCGGAGATGTCAGATATTGTCATCCTGCTCCCGGGGATGTCCACTTTCCTGTAGAGACCCCATGCATGGAAGGAGAAATCAGTCGTGCAGTCCAATCCATAAAGATCGTACTTTTCCGGGAACGAACCCAGAAGGCTCCATGAAAGCTTCCCGATCAGGCCCGAAGCGCCGGTAATCAATATTTTCTTCTGAGGCATATGTTCTTGGATTATTTAAACGAGATCGATCTTCTCCCTGAAATGGTAGATGATGATCCCGAGCACAAAGAAAATCAGGATTATCTTGGGGATGAAAAAGTACATGACAGTTCCAATCACCAGGAAAATAACTCCCCATGCAATGGCCTTGTCCCTGTCACGCATCATAAAAAATTTCCTTGAAATTTTTTATTAGTATCTTTTCTGCCTGCTGTTGGCCAGGACGCGCAGTCTGAGGGCGTTCAGCTTAATGAAGCCTTCCGCATCCGCCTGGTTGTACACGGCATCCTTCTCGAACGTCGCGATATTCGGATCATAGAGGCTGAACTTTGAACGTCTGCCCGCGACCGAGCAGAGTCCCTTGAAGAGCTTGACCCTGACTTCGCCGGTGACGAACTTCTGGCTCTCGGTGATCGCCACCTGGAGCATCTCGCGTTCAGGAGCATACCAGAAGCCGTTGTACACAAGTTTCGAATAGTAGGGGATCCAGCTGTCGCGCAGATGCATCACTTCCCTATCCATGGTGATGCTTTCCATGGCGCGGTGGGCGACGTGCAGGATCGTGCCTCCGGGCGTCTCGTATACGCCGCGGGACTTCATTCCAACATAGCGGTTCTCCACAAGGTCCACTCTTCCTATGCCGTGCTTGCCGCCCAGCTTGTTGAGCTCCTTCATTAGTTTCGCGGGGGAAAGTTTCTTTCCGTTTACCTTCACGGGTATCCCCTTCTCGAATTCGACGATTGCGTACTCGGCTTCATCCGGAGTCTTGTCGATTGGGCTTGTCATCACGCCCATGTCCTTCGGCGGTTCCGACCATGGATCCTCGAGGATTCCGCCCTCGAAACTGATATGGAGGAGGTTCCTGTCCATGCTGTACGGCTTTGCGGCGGAGACTGTAATCGGGATCTTGTTCTTCTTTGCGTAGTCAATCAGGTCCGTGCGGGACTTGAATTTCCAGGTCCTCCAGGGAGCGATGATCTTGATGTTGGGCTGCAGCGCGTATGCAGTGAGTTCGAAACGCACCTGGTCATTACCCTTGCCAGTGGCGCCGTGGCAGATGCAGTCGGCGCCTTCCTTCTGGGCGATCCTGACAAGATGCTTTGCGATGAGGGGCCTGGCTATGGAAGTACCGAGGAGGTAGCTTCCCTCGTAGATGGCATTTGCCTGCATCATTGGGAATATGAAATCTTTGGCAAATTCCTCGGTAAGGTCCAGAATGTAGGACTTGCTTGCACCGGTCTTCATGGCCTTCTCGTCAAGGCCATCAAGCTCCTCCTCCTGCCCGACATCGGCGCAGAAGGTGATGATCTCAGCCTTGTATGTCTCCTTGACCCACTTGAGGATCACGGATGTGTCTAGCCCGCCCGAATATGCGACAACAACTTTCATGGTATTTCTCCGTGTTAGGAATGAATATTCACATAAAAGCTAATAGAATAATATTAAGTTCATTTTTAGCAAGCGCCATTCACATAAAATCATTTGAGAATAAGAATTATTCTTATTTTATCGCATTGCGCCTTGATATCGGGTCCAGGCAGGAATATTTTCCAGTCATGGTACAAAAAACAGAAAGGATGATGACAATGAACATGCTCGTGACCAAGAAAGCCCCCGACTTCACTGCGACAGCTGTAATGCCCGACAACACCTTCAAGGAGAACCTCTCGCTCGCCTCCCATCTGGGCAGATACGTGGTGCTGTTCTTCTATCCGCTCGACTTCACGTTCGTATGCCCTTCGGAGATAATCGCCTTCGACAGGAAGATCCCCGAATTCAAGCGCAGGAACTGCGATGTGATCGGAGTATCCGTCGACTCCCACTTCACCCATCTGGCCTGGAAGAACACTCCTGTGGAGAAAGGCGGCATCGGCAACGTGCAGTTCCCGCTTGTAGCTGATCTGACAAAGGATATTTCCAAGAGCTACGGCATACTGTTCAATGAAGCAATTTCACTGAGGGGGCTCTTCCTGATAGACAAGCAGGGCATTGTAAGGCATTCAGTGGTGAACGATCTGCCTCTCGGCAGGAACGTCGACGAGGCGCTGAGGATGCTTGACGCCCTGCAGTTCACGGAGGAATTCGGTGAAGTCTGTCCGGCAAACTGGCGCAAGGGCGACGACGGAATGAAGCCGACTGCCGAAGGAGTGGCATCATATCTCACGAAGCACGCAGTGGTGAATTGACTTCCTGAGACTGTAGATCTGAGATCGTGGACGGTGTTGTAAAGAGGACATTTGCCTGACTGCACATCCCGCTGCGGGAAATGTTATTTCTGTTTGGTAGTAGCGCATGTTTGCGCGTTTTTAATTTCCCTAAAGGAGCGCCGGTCTCCAGACCGGTTTCTTGCCGACATGGAGGTCGGCGTTCCTATAATACCTCGCAAACATGCGCTTGTCTTTTCCTTTCTTGGATGTACAGTTTTCTGTCCTGGAAATCAAATTGTTTAAGGATGGGGAACCTGTTTAACATTGCAAAGCAAAGCGGGGGCAGATGAAGCAGAATTCAACATGCGACTCCAACCACTGCATGGAAAATGTTCCAGGCGGCTGCACGCTTGTGATATTCGGCGCATCCGGCGACCTCACCAGCAGGAAGCTCCTGCCTTCCCTCTTCAGCCTCTTCCAGAAGGATCTCCTCCCGGAGAACTTCTCGATAATCGGCTGCGCCAGGACTCCAATGGATGATGATGCGTTCAGGGACAAGGCGGAAACGGCCATAAGGGAATCCGTCAAGTCCGACATCCCCCGCAAGATCCTCGAAATATTCCTCCAGAACGTAGGCTACGTCTCCGGGGCATATGACGCCTGCGAAACATACAAGGCCATATCCGACAGGCTCGCATCCATCGAATCCAAAATCCCCGGTGGGAAGGCTGGAAGGATATTCTATCTTTCAACCCCGCCGCTCCTATACGGGGGAATTGCCGACTTCCTCGGCACTTCCGGCCTGAGCGAGGAGGGTGAAGATCCAGCCAGATGGCGCCGTGTCATCATCGAGAAGCCTTTCGGGCATGATCTGGCAAGCGCGAAGGAGCTTGAGAAACAGCTCAAGAAGCATCTGCAGGAACGCCAGATCTACCGCATCGACCATTACCTTGGAAAGGACACCGTCCAGAACATACTTATGCTGAGGTTCGCCAACGCCATATTCGAACCTGTCTGGAACAACAAGTACGTGGACAATGTGCAGATAACGGTCGCTGAATCGATCGGCGTCGAGCACCGTGCCGGATATTTCGACCAGACCGGGCTTATGCGCGACATGTTCCAGAACCACATGATGGAGATGCTCTCCCTTGTCGCAATGGAACCGCCCGCATCTTTCGAGGCAAACTGCGTCAGGGACGAAAAGGCGAAGCTGCTGCGCTCCATACGCCCGTTTCCGCTTGACAAGCTCGGCGAGCATATTGTCAGGGGGCAGTATTCTTCCGGGAGGATCAACGGCGGCGATGTGCTCCCCTACTCCGCGGAGGAAGGGGTGAAGCCGGGTTCGACCACCGAGACTTTCGCGGCCGCAAAACTCTTAATAAGCAACTGGAGATGGAACGGGGTCCCTTTCTATCTTAGAGCTGGCAAGAGGCTTTCGAGGCGGGTCAGCGAGATCGCGATAACATTCAAGAAGATACCGCATTCGATATTTCTTCCGCTCATGCCCGAGGATCTTCCTCAGAACATGCTGATCCTGAACGTCCAGCCGGAAGAGGGATTCGCCCTGAACATACAGGCGAAGAAGCCGGGACCCAAGCTCTGCATGGGCAACCTCACAATGGATTTCTTCTACAAGGACATATTGAAGGGCGAGCCGCCGGAAGCTTATGAGCGACTCCTTCTCGACTGCATGCTCGGTGATTCAACGCTCTTCATAAGGAATGATACGATCGAAGTCTCCTGGTCGCTCCTCACTCCCGTTCTTGAAGCCTGGGAGAAGTCCGGAGACGCTCCGGAGACCGGCAAACTATATCCTTACAAGTCCGGATCCTGGGGTCCGGACGAGGCATCCAAACTCCTTTCCGGCAATGCATCATGGCGCAAACCCTGAGGGAAGGACCGGAAACGAGCAGACGAATATCGAACAAACGAATGTAGAAGTGATTACGGAGCGCAGGCGTCTCGCCAGCAATTGATTGAAATCCTGAACGTTGTCAACTTCGAACTTCCAACATCGAATCGAGGAACGGATGAGGGTTGTCAGAAGAGGTTGATGAATCTTTCGGTGAGTTCCTCGTTGATCACGGCGTGCTTGATGTAGATATTGGGTTTCTCCCTGAGATTTATCTTCACCGGCGGGAGCTTTTCCCTGCCCTCGCTGTCAATTACGATGAATATCAGAGGCCTCATTATGAAGTTCTCGTTTATCCCGACTATCTTGGCGGTTTCACCGGAGCTGAGCTTGACGAAACTTCCGAGCGGGTAGATGGAGAGCTTGTTGAAGAAGAGCTTGACGATGTCCTGGTTGAAGAAGCTGTTCATTTCACCGCGTATCTTCTTCATGGCGTCAATCGGAGTCATGACCTCGCCGAAGCTCCCCTTATGGGTGAGCCTGACGAATTCACTGCAGAGGTGGATGATTATCGCATACTGGTACATGGACTCCTGCAGGCTTGTCTTGCTGAGCATGTTCTTTTCGCTCTTTGCAAGTGTATTCAGGAATTCAATCGACTCGGTATGGAAATTATCTATCTTGATCTTCTTGATGTATTTCTTCGCGCTGACCTCGTATTCCTCGGTCTTCCTCAGGCTCTCCAGCTTCTCCTGGTTGTCAGACCCGGCTTCGGCATCCAGAAGGCCGATATTGTTGCAGAGCCCTGCAATGCCGACATACAGGAGATGGTTGTCGGTAACACCGAACTCATATGAAATCTTAAGGGAGTAGATCATGACGTTCACACCGCTTATGACTATCATTTCTGAAAGGTTCGCGCCGGTATGATGGCTTATATAGGAATAGGGTGCATTTGCAAGCCCCAGCAGCATCCGGTCATCCCTTTTCAAAATCGAGACGATCTTGACAACTGCTTCCATTACGGGATTGAAATCGACAGACTCCTGGTTCCTGAGCATGTCGCACCGCTCATTGAAAATTGCAAGCAGGTTGAAATAAGCGGACTGCGACTCGCTGAACACATCAGGCAGTTCCTGCCCCGGCATCTGCCGGTCTGAATTACTTGTGCTGTTTGTTTCCATCATCCCTGTTCTTTTGTCCTGGAGCCCTCATGAAAATCATTAATATAACATATATCATGATTATTTGAACTAGAAATAGAAAAGATTCATAACGATCGGTATAACGTATGGTAACCGCCGAGATCGCCACTGTCAGGCTGGTGAGCCAGACAATCCTCACGGAGTTCACCTGGCAGAACCCCATATCCATGAGCCTGTGCCCGATATGATCCTTTCCGCAGTACACAATTGATTCGCGCAGCGATTTTGTGGTTCCGTTCAATCTCCTTGCGATAATCACATAGCAGAGATCGAAAATAGGTATGCTCAATACTGCTATCGGTATTATTACTGACTTTATCGGATTAGACGACCATCCTCCCATGATTCCTATTGATGCAAGGCTGAACCCCAGGAAGAAACTTCCGCTGTCCCCCATGAAAATCTTCGCAGGGTGCCGGTTGAAAAACAGGAATCCAAGCAGGCTTCCTATCAGTGATATTGAAACCAGGCCCCATATCCACTGCTGGGATTGGATTGAGACGGCAAGATAGGACATGGCCGCAATGACGGAGACGCCACCGGCAAGGCCGTCCATGTGGTCGAGTGCGTTTATCGCACTGCACAATCCTGTCAGCCACAACATTGTCAGTACGAGGTTGACAATTTCATTGCCATGCCGCCCCAGTCCGAAATTGAAGCTGGCAATCACCCCGAACCTCCATATGAGAATTGTAAGAAGGAAAAGAGAGACAAGCTTGACGACCGCTGAAACCCCGCGGATATCATCAAAGGCCCCGATTGCCAGGGCTATTCCCGCCCCTATGATAATACCTCTTTCCGCATAGTCGGAAGGAACAAGCAGAAGCAAAGGAAGCGCAAAGGATATGTACATTCCAATTCCCGCCATCCTCGGTATCGGCTTTTCGTGTATTTTCCTCTGGTCGGGAATGTCCATCACATTGAACTTCCTCATGATCCTGATGGAAAGCCATGTTAGAAAAAGGGAAGACGCCAACGCCCCCAGGAAAACAAACAGGTAGTGCCAGAGCCATTCGCTTGGGATGAATTGATCCATAAGGCCGAATCTCCTTATGTGCAATTAGTAGAAGTTCGTATCATATCGGTGTATTTGCGGGAAGCGGATCTGATCTCTGACATTGTATGCCTTCAGGACCAGTTCGGCAAAAACCAGGAGGTAGCCGGCATATCTCGCGTATTCGCTCATGCCCTGTTCCGGAACCCATACTATGTCTCCACCCTCGATAAGGATGTTCTTGTCCTTTCCCGTTCCAGCCAGCAGGGCTTCAAGATTGATTTTTACGCACTTGACCTCCGCATCGGGGGACGCCTTCAGGACAATGACTTCGGACTTGCATCCTTTCTCGGTGAATCCTCCGCAGCGTGAAATAGCTTCGACCAGCGATATGTCCCTGTTATGGGGGATGATCTGGGGGGTCGTGACTTCTCCGAGGACTATGATGGCATTCGTATCAGCCTCGCCTATATATATGAAATCTCCGGATTCCAATGGAATATCAAACCTCATGTCTCCAAGCCTGAAGAGCTTGTCGAAATCAACATCAAGCTTGACTCCATCCCTTGAAATGTAGGATGCGTTGAGATTGGCGACGGATCTTCCACCCATGAAATCATTGATGTACAGCAGTCCTCCGGCATCGGCTACGGCATCAGTAAGACGCTCATCTTTTGAAAGCTTGAATTTGCCAGGATTCTTCAGGGCGCCCATCATTGAAACGAATGCATCAAGAGCCTCCTCATGGACTTTCTTGATGATGATGCTGACCCTGGGTTTGACGAAATACTCGGTCAGGGCTTTTTCAAGTTCCAGCCTCACATCCTTAATGGTCTTCCCTTTCGCCTTGATTTCGCCCACGAGAAGATATGTTATCGTGCCATCAGGCAGCACTGAAACATCCCGGGTCATCTCAGGCTCCTCCAGGACTGATATTTCCAGCAGGTCCCCCGTGTAGAGGGTATAGGGTGCGGCATCTTTTTTCGAAGAGCTTTCAAGAGGAGGGAGGATTGAATCATTCGATTCAAAGGACTTCATCATTTCATTCACCTGCTTGGTCAGCGTCTGCGGCTGGTCAGCCTCCACAACCGGGGCAGGAGGAACCTGGGCTGAATCTTTTTTTGCGGTGGCGCATCCCGCATAAAAGACAGCCAGCATGATGATAGTTAAAACCAACTTGGCATTTTTAATATTCATAAAGCTGAACCTTATAATTTCTCCAATATACAATGTTTTCCCTATAAAAGTAAGGGCATCAATATATTTTTTTCACCTAACTCTCCTGATTTTATCACTTTTTCCGGATAAAAAAACCCTTTATCTGCTGAAACATTGACTTTTCACCGGGTTCATCCTTCCCTGCAACTTCGAGATATCCTTTCAGATCCGATGCCACCTGCTGCATGTTCTGATATCTATCCTCAACCTTTTTCTGAAGCATCTTAAGCAGTATCCCACATATCTTCCTGTCCAGTTTGTTATTACGTTCCACAGGATTTACAATTTCGCTTTGTGACACAACCGTTATCATTCCGGATATGTTGTTTGAGCAATCCCTGTATGGAATGGCACCAGTCAGAAGCTCATAGAAAAGAACTCCAAAACTGTATATGTCGCTGGATGTCGTTATAAACTGTCCCATTGCCTGTTCCGGAGACATGTATCTCGGGGTTCCCTGTGGAAACAGCCCCAGCCCCCTCTTTAAATTCAGAGCAGAGTAGTAGAAGTCGGTCAAATACGGGATGTCGCAGGAATCAAGCATTATGTTCCCCGGCTTCAAATCACCGTGGATCACCCCTTTCAAGTGTATGCAGGCAACAGTTTCGGCAAGCGATAAACCAATTCCGACCTTCTTTTCAAACGGAACCCCCTCCTTCCCAATAAGCCCCTCAAGGGTACCCCCCTGCATGAAATCCATGACAACGTAGTAGAAATCTTCTGTCTTGCCGACCTTGTGGACTTTGACTATCCTGGCGCATTCGGAGATCTTTGACGAGGAGATAGCTCCTTCAATTATTGCATCAAGGGCCGTTGCTTCCAGAAAGGGATTGATCTCCATGATCTTGACGGCAAAGGAATCTCCCTTGGAATCAGATGCGCTGTAGACTGTGCCAATACTGCCTTTTCCAACAAGCGGGCCTATCCTGTAGCCGTCAACAAGCCGTCCTGAAAAATCAGTCAATTTAAATATCCTTTATGATAAGGGTATCAATTCGGCCAGAATGCTTGTCTCAAGATATTCGAAATCGAATGGTTTTGTTATGAAGTCCTTCGCGCCGAGCTGCATGCATTGCTTGGCTGTTTCCATGTCGCCCATGCCTGTAATCATGATCACGTGCGTCGAAGGAGTGATTTTCTGTATATGCTGAAGCAGTTCAACCCCGCTCATGCCCGGCATGCATATGTCGACAAGGGCGAGTTTTATCTGGGCGCCCCTCAGCACGTTCAAGGCTTCCTTGGCGGAACTGCATGTGACAGTCTTCACGCCTTTCTTGGAAAGATAAATATCAAGGAGTGATAGGATATGCGAATCATCGTCGATGACCATTACCGAGGGCAATTCCTGCTGCTCTTTCATTATCTGTCTCCATCATGATAATAAATACGTCTGAATAAGAATAACGCTGTGAATCCATCTTTCAAGCACTTAATTAAAATTCAAATTCACTTTCCTGATGGCCCTATAGTGCCGGGCCGGACAGTTCCCTGATGGAATTACCCTTCATTACAAGTTCCCTGCTCATAGGTCCGCAATTGAAAAAAATGTCTATTATTGAGAGATTGGGGGCAAATCCACCTGCTGGCTGCCCGTAGGGGCACGCGGAATAATCCTGTATACGATTCCTTACTCCCGCGGATCCGAGGAGATCGAAGTCGACATAGTCGGCGCTGTGCTTGCCGTGGAGGTATGATTCCGATCCGGTTTTCCTGCATATGTCGAGGATGAGAAGGGTGGAGGCGCCTGATATGCCTTCGGACGAGGCTACCTTCAACGGCGTCCTGATCTCCAGCATGTCAAAGCACATCCTGATGAATGAAATGTTGAAGTCCGCCAGCATGACCCATTCCCTGCGCAGCATCTCCTCGATCCTGGGATAGAAGAAATCAAAGTGCTCCGCCTTCTTGTAGTTGAGGAACAAGGTCCTTTCATGGACATGCCTCCAGTTCTTCGAGTTGTCTATCTCGACTGCATTTATGGCCTGCTTGTAGCGGCCTGAATTTTTGACAGGTATGCTCAGCCACTGGACGGAACCGTCGGACATCCTGATCCTGTTGCGGTTATGGTATTCCTTCTTCACGTACTGGGTGTTGTCGACAATGACAAAGACGTCCACGGACGCGGCTTTTGCAAAAAAACCTCCGTATGGATACAGGTTAGGCTGGTGGCCAGCAACGCAGGTCATGTCTGTGCTTCTCCAGAAAAATTTCAATTTTCACTATTTGGGATTCGTCCATTCCAGGATACAGCGGCACCGAAACAATTTTTTCATGGGCCCAGCTTGCGTTGGGGAATTTCCTGGCGGGCTCCCCGAGATACATGAATACGGGCTTGTAGACCGGCCGCTTCGCCTCGATCCCCGAACGTTCAAAAAGTCCTGCAAGCTCCTCCGCGCCTGTTTTTTCAGATACTACAAGAAACCGCGAAAATATGCTGTCGGCGATTCTCTTCTGCCCCAGCGCCAGCGAATACCTGGCCGCGACACGCCTTCTCTCCCTGATGAAACTCTTGAGCTTCCTCATCTGGCTTATGCCGAGGGCTGCATTGAGATCCGACATCCTGTAGTGCAGATGCGGCTCCCATTCCTCCCGCTTGTCATGATCAAATAAATCAACCGCCATCCTGTACAGCTCCATGTCATTCCCGGCAATCGCACCGCCATGCCCGGTCGAGAGGAGCTTTGTCGCATAAAACGAGCATATCGCCATCCGGCCGATGCTGCCAACCATCCTGCCTTCCGTCTTCGCGCCAAGCGTCTGGGCGCAGTCCTCAATGAGATTGCGGTTCCTGATCCTGTGTAATGGAGCAGGAATCCCGAAGAGATGGGCGCCGATCACCGCGGATATGCCGGCCCTCCGGTTTACAAGATCCGGATCAATCGCCAGCGTATGCCTGTCGATGTCGACCGGAACGGGCCTGAGCCCGGAAATGGCGATTGCATCAAGCGGCGCACTGCAGACATATGCGGGCACTGCGACCCTGGAATTATCCTTCAAGTCCAGTATTTTAAGGGCTGCCGCTAGGGCGTCTGTTCCACCCTGCACCGGTATGCCCCAGCGTTTTTCCAGGAGACTGGCAACACATTTACCTAAAAAAGCCGCCCTTTTCCCGCTTGAAATATATCCGCTCCGAAGTACTTGTATCAGAGAGTTTTCGTCATCCTTGTCGAAGAACGGCTGTGAATGATGTATTTTCATGCTTCCAACTGGGTATGCTTTCTGGTTGTTTGGAAGTAATATAGTTTTTGAATCTCATAAATGCCAGGACCGGTACACCGGTTTGACTGGACATATCACAAAAGGGAAAGTTAATGGAGAATAATTTTTCAGACAAGACCCTTAATATCGATGTTACCGACTACTGGATGATAATACAGAAAAGATTCTTCCAGATTCTCCTTGTCTTCTTCCTCGTCATCCTGGGAACCGTCGCCTATTCCCTGAAGCAGGACCCCCTCTACCAGGCCGAATGCAAGATCAGGATTTCCGCAAGACAGCCCATGGCCACCATAGAAGGCGCCCAGATAACATGGTACGGCGCCGGCGGGAATGACCTGAGCTCCGAGATCGAGCTCATCAGCAACAAGGACCAGATAATGGACACAGTTGCAGACATCCTCAAGAACAGGGGCGAAAGCCTCTCCATAAATTCGGAGGACAACAAGATCTACTACGCCGACCAGATGGACAAGATCAACGGCATCCTGGATCCTAAATTGACCACCATGACGGAAAAGGATTATATAAAGTCGCTCACAGGCGCATCCATCAAGGGCCTTATCCAGATAGAGACAATACCATCAAGCGACATCATCGTAATAAGAGCCCAGAACAGATACAAGGAAGTGGCAAAGGCAATCGCAAATGTCGTAGCCATCGCATACAGGGCCGACTTCTGGAGGAGCAAGACCCAGAACGCGCTGGACACCAAGAAATTCATCGACGACCAGGTTGTCCAGGTCAAGGAGGATCTCAACAAGATAAGACCGAGCCTCCAGAAAGTCTCCGAGGAGAACGCCGCGCTGGGCGACGCCGAAATACTGAAAAGACAGCTGACCGAGCTGAAGATTGAACTGGACAAGCTGAAGGAGACCTACCAGGAAAACCATCCGAAGGTTGAGAAACAGAGGAAGCTCATCGCGTCCATCGAAGGTCAGCTGTCAAAACTGCCCAAGAGCAAGCAGGCATACGACGACCAGCAGGCCGAGTGGGACCTCAACCAGAATCTCCGCAAGAGCCTGGGCGAATTCGCATTGAAGGCGAACATCGACTATCAGGCGAAGAGGGACAAGTCCAAGGATGAAATCCAGATAATTTCATTCGCGCTTTCCACTGCACAGCTGAAACCGAAGAACACCATGAACATCATCGTGGGCTGCCTCTTTGGAATCATACTCGGCCTCATTTATGCATTCGTGTTTGAAGGCCTTGACACTTCCATAGGCAAGATCGAAGACGTCGAGAGGATCACCAACCTCCCGGTAATAGCGCATATCCCCCTCATAGGCAACAAGGCCGTCCAGAGCTCCTTCTTCAAACCATTGAAAATCATACTGAAACCATTATCAAACCTAATCCCCTTCACCAAAAAAGAAGATCCTGTCGACCTGGACAAGAAGATCCTCTTCAACTACGATCCGCTGTCAGTTGTAGCCGAAGCATACAAGACCCTCCGCACGAACATCCAGTTCGCCATCGGCACCGGTAAAAGAACCGGAAACGCCATCGCCATAACAAGCGCAAGCCCAAGAGAGGGAAAAACCCTCACTTCCACCAATCTCGCCATAGCCCTCGCCCAGATGGGCAAGATGACGCTGCTCATCGAGGCGGACATGAGAAGGCCGAAGATCGCAGACCTGTTCAAGATCGACAGCAAGCAGGGCCTCAGCGACATTCTCATCGGAACCATCAACGTAGAAGGCGCGACAAGGACGACGGCCGATTACCTTATGGGCAACATCGAATGGGAAAAGCTCCTTGGCAGCCAGGGCATCGACAACCTGCACATAATCACCTGCGGAACAATACCTCCCAACCCTTCCGAGCTCCTCCTCTCCGCTGAATTCAGGGAGATGATAAGCGACATGCGCCAGAAATATGACTTCATCATCATCGACACCCCGCCGATCCTGCCTGTATCGGACGCCAGCATCATAGGCACGGTCGTCGACGGAACGGTGCTGATCTACCAGTCAGACACAACATCAAGACATCTCCTCCTGCGCGCAATACAGACCCTGAAGAAGAACCAGACCAAGCTTATAGGAATTGTGATCAACCAGCTTTCCTTCGACGTCGTCATGCTGAAGTCCGGAAGATACAAGTACAAGGACGGATACGCCTACAGCAAGGACGAGCTCTGAGTTTTTCCCTCTTCGGAGCGCCCAGGGCAATGTAGCACAGGCATCTTGCCTGTGTCTTCTCTTCGATATTCGCTCGTAGTTAAGCTCGCAAGAGCTGTCTTCAGGATCGCTGTCACCCTGCCGGCAATTTATTGAATTTCCCTTCGATTCGACGCCGAACCTACGATGTTGGATATTCAGGGCTGGAGGGGTACGCAGCGTGTATGGCGGTTTCGCCGAAACCGCCTCCGAGCCAGTTTCGGCGAAACTGGCATACTTAACTTCGTAATTCGATTGTTCGGCTGTTCGATATTCGCTTGTTCATCCGGCTTTCTCAAGTTTGTCCAACGGGCTTTCCACCACCGCCAGTTTCTTCTGCGCCACATGCGTGTAGATCATCGTGGTCTCTATGCTCGAGTGTCCGAGAAGCTCCTGTATTGCCTTTATGTCCGTCCCGTTCTCAAGCAGATGCGTCGCGTAAGCATGACGAAAAGAATGACACGTCCCGTGCTTGTTGACCCCGGCCTTCTCAATCGCCCTCTTGACCATGTTCTGCAATGCCCTGTCAAGTACATGGTGCCTCATCACCTTTCCTGTACGGGGATTCACGGAATGCTTGGCCATGGGAAAAAACCATTGCCATCTGAATTCTTTCGCAGCATTCGGATATTTCCGGTCAAGCGCCTCCGGCATATGGACCTAAATTTTGCTTTTGAGTAGGCAAAATTTACCGGGAGGCCGATGTTTTCGAGGCATGCCTCGAAAAACCGGGATTCACCCCGAGGCACTTTTGTGCCCTCGGTCTTGGCGGCGCAATTCCTTTCCGCCAAGATAGATATTGCTGAACTCAGCAACCAAGTGCAATATCTAGGTGCACCTCGCCATAACCCTGCGATATGTCCTTCTCATAAAGCCCCCTCAGCCGCTCAAGATGCTTCTTCAACTCTTCCTTGAGTGAAACCGGCATCGGCACCATCCTGTCCTTGTCCCCTTTTGCGGCCCTTATATGCAAAAGCCCCCTTTCAAAATCAATGCTGTTCACCCTGAGCCGCATGCATTCGTTCAGCCTGAGCCCGCAACCGTACATCAGCTTCGCCATCAGAGCCGGCGTCCCTTCAAGATGAGATATGATTCTTGCGACTTCCGCAACGCTGAATACAACCGGGAGCCTCAATGGCCGTTTCGCCCTCA